>OGZK01000326.1_pt1 | contig 46721 bp, 43 predicted proteins | sample 1576791 | NCBI WGS metagenome assembly OGZK01 (sample SAMEA3541556, study PRJEB24748) | human gut metagenome | biome: human gut; feature: human-associated habitat; material: faeces | place: China | collected 2012
TTATGATAATTTAAGCACGGCACGGTTTAGCCACTTTATCGACAGTCTGAGGCGAACATTGTTCGCCTTTTTTTATACCCACAACTCCTTGTGGTTTAAAAATCAATGTGTTATTGCGGTTGTGCCGTTTATGAATAGATTGTAAATCTCATTTTGAACAATTCACTATATATTGAAAATATCGGCGATATATGGTATAATAAGCACAACATATGGAAATGCATTTTATATGTTCATTTTTAAGGAGGTGACAGTATGTCGCTTGAAAAAATGTATATTGTGTGGATTTGTGCCGCCGTGCTGTTTGGCATATTTGAGTCGCTGACCGCCCAGCTTGTGTCTGTTTGGTTTGTTATCGGGGCGGTTGCGGCGCTCGTTTCAAGCCTTGCCGGTGCAGAGTTTTACGTGCAAATCATTGTCTTTATTGCGGTTTCGGTTTTAATGCTTTTGATTACACGTCCATTGGTTAAGAAGAAGCTCATAGTCAAGTCAGAGCCTACCAATGCCGACAGATGCATAGGCAAAACGGCAACCGTCACCGAGGATATAGATAATATTAATGCAACAGGTCAGGTAAAGGTTGACGGGCAAATATGGACGGCTCGAAGTATAAATTCATCAATAATCAAAAAAGGAACAAACGTAACCGTTGAAAAAATTGACGGTGTAAAGCTAATAGTAAAAGAAGATTAACATATACTTATATATTAAGGAGGAAAAATTATGAAAGTTGTTATTGTACTTCTTGTAATCATTGCAGTAATTATTTTATTTGTGCTTACAAATATCAGGATTGTGCCGCAGTCAAAGGCATTTGTTATTGAACGTCTCGGCGCATACTATGCAACTTGGGACACGGGACTTCATGTAAAAATTCCGTTTATTGACAGAGTGGCTAAAAACGTATCGCTTAAAGAGCAGGTTGTTGATTTTAAACCGCAGCCGGTTATTACTAAGGATAACGTAACAATGCAGATTGATACGGTTGTATTTTTCCAAATCACAGACCCTAAGCTTTATTGCTACGGTGTGGAAAGCCCTATCTCGGCTATCGAAAATCTTTCCGCAACCACCCTTCGTAACATTATCGGTGAGCTTGAGCTTGACTCGACTCTTACCTCACGTGACACAATCAATGCCAAAATCAGAGTTATTCTTGATGAGGCTACAGACCCGTGGGGCATTAAGGTAAACCGTGTTGAACTTAAAAACATTATTCCGCCACGTGAAATTCAGGACGCAATGGAAAAGCAGATGAAAGCAGAACGTGAAAGACGTGAGGCAATCCTTCGTGCAGAGGGTGAAAAGCAATCACGTATTCTTGTTGCCGAGGGTCATAAGGAGTCAAAAATTCTTGAGGCTCAGGCTGAAAAGCAGTCTGCAATCCTTGCCGCAGAGGCTGAAAAGGAAGCAAAAATCCGTGAGGCAGAGGGTGAAGCAGAGGCTATTGCAAAGGTGCAAAAAGCAACGGCAGACGCAATCAAAATGCTTAATGAGGCAAACGCCGATGAGTCTGTTCTTAAACTCAAAGCTCTTGAGGCATTTGCAAAGGCAGCAGACGGCCAGGCAACAAAGATTATTATTCCGTCGGAAATTCAGGGTATGGCAGGCTTAGCCGAGGGTATAATCGAATCGGTTAAAAAATAATAATCAATCAATAACAAAAGCGTTGGAGATTTCTCCAACGCTTTTTATGTTATCTGCACTATTTTTAATCATTATTTTCCGGAATATATTCTTTATTTAACTTTTGAATTTCGTCAATCGTATCATTGAGCGTTTGCTCAAATTCGCTTGAATTTTTACCTGAAAAATAAAACAAATCATATTTTGACGAATTAACGCTGTCCTCATCATTTAAGAAAAGCGGAATATTATATCCCTTTTGCTCCCATTCACGGCTGTAAACTCTCTCGTCATTAATATAAAACGACTTGTAGCCGTAATCGTTAACCTCTTTTGCACTGTAAACCGGAGTAAACGCTCCTTTTTTCAGCTTATATTCTCTCGAATTAGCCGTGAAACTGTATTTGTTTTCCATATCATAGTTGTTTGTGCAAAGATTTGTTGTTTTTTTACCCTTTTTAAGAAGCAAATAAAATACCGTGTCATCGTCAAAGTAAACGGAAACACATTCCTTGTTTAAAATTCGCTTTGCCGAACTGCCGTCCCATTTGTAAATATCAAGGCTGTACTGCGGTTTGTCATAATAAATATAATCGCCTGAAAATTCGTCATATTTGCTCAAACTCTTGTATGTTCGATATACCATACAAAGCTCTTCGTTGCCGTCGCCGTCAAAATCAATCTGCCTTACATAAGCAAGGCCGTCAATGTATTTTTTGCCGTTTTCGCTTTTAATACTCGGATCGCCGTATTTGTCAATCCTCTTTTTAACAACTTCGTAGTAAGCGTTTGCTTTGCGCTCTTTTTCGTTCAAGGTGTTGGTGATTGCCTGTGAACTTATGTTTCCGAAAGCGTCAATGTTGGAGCTTACAAGGTCAACCGTCACTTCCGCTTTTGACTTTCTTAAGCATGAAAGCTCAATCGTTTCAAATTTATCCTTAACATCTTTGCCGCCGATTGAATAGGTGTTGCTTCCTATGTCATAAGTGGCATTTCCGCTTTTTTTGAATTTGCCGTGGTGAAGCGAATAAAGCGTGACCTCGCTCGGCTTGCTCTTGTCGCTCTTGCAAATCAAATATCTGTCGCCTTTTCTGTAAAAAGCAGTCCAATATCCCTCGCTGACTTTTTCGCTTGAATTGGCTTCCTCTTTGTAAAGCTGAACGAATTTGCCGCCGTGATAACCCCATACCTCAAGGTAGTAAACATTGTTGTCGTTGTAGCAAATCATCAACTCGTCAGATTTGTCGCCGTTAAAGTCCATTTGCCTTGCATAGCAAAGGCCTGTAAGCTTTGCCTTGTTTTCGCCGTATTTTGCCTCGTCAAGCGCTTCCCATTTAACGGCGCCGTATTTTTTTATGTAATTAATGCAAACGTTTCCTGCGTCCTTGTCAAAGCGCTCCGCCTTTTTGTTCTTGTTGCCGAGCGAAACGGAAAACGAAACCGCAATAATTATAATAAGAATGATTATCCCGAAAATCCATAAGCCTTTTATTACCTCGTGGCGCAAAAGAGGAAACTTGTCAATAACTTCAACGTCCTCCTCCGCCTCCTCAACAGCGGTGGCTTCTATTTTTTTGAGCTTGTTGATAACAGGGGATAAATCTATTTTAACTTTTGTTCTTTTTTTATTTGTTCTTTTTTCGTTTTCTTCCTCAATTTCATCGTCAAAATAATTATATTTGCTCACCGTTTCACCTCTTTTTGCAAATTATAGGCTTATCAAGATTTTTTCTTTTTTGATTTAGTCGATTTTTTGTCTTTGTTTTTATCGCTCTTTTTCTTGGTTGTCTTTTTCTTGTCTTTATCCTTCTTTTTTGTGGTTGCACTTTTCGGCTTTGCATATTTGCTGTATGTCGTGTAGTTTACGTTGCCGTCAACTGAACGGGTAAGCACATAGCTTTTGCCGTCTTTTTTGATTTTTATGTCAACCTTGTTGGGCTTTATGTCCTCTTTCGCTTCAACCGTGCAGGTGAGCTTTCCGTCGTTTGCCGTAACAATCAGCCTTATATCGCAATTTGAATTGTTTACAAACTGAAAATCCTGACTGTTCCACTGCACCGTAGCGTCACCGCCGAGCGGAACATAGCTTATTTCAAGCGAATGGCACGCCCTTATCTTTATTTGAAGATTTGCACGCAGTACGCTTTGAAAAACGGTTGAGCTTACCTGGCAAATTCCGCCGCCGATCCCGTCAACAAATTCGTCCCCTTGAACTACCTTTGCCGCTTGATATCCCGCAAGAACAGTCCTTTTGCCGACAGTCTGGTTAAAGGAAAATGTTTTTCCTGCCGGAATAACAATGCCGTTTAAATGGTCAACCGCCTCGTGAATATTTTTCGTTCTCGTTTCGTTAGACGAAAGATAATATGACGAATAGCTTGCAATTTCATAAGGAAAGCTTGAATCAAAATCCTTTTTCAGCGCCGGATAGACCGTGTTTGTTTCAGCCTCTTTAAACGTGGTTGAAAGGTCCTCCGTCGTTCTCATTGTTGTTGATTCGGTTGTGCTTGAAGAGCCAGCCGAGCTTTGCACGTTGTTGCCCGAAGCCTGCTGAGAATTTGAACAGGCTGCAAGCATTGACGTAATTAATACTGCCGTGCAAAATACGGCAATTATCTTTTTCAATTATTTTTTCTCCTTGTATGGCTTTTTAATGTTAACCCAATTTTCTTTTATTACCTGCCTTGCTCTCGCAATTGCAAGTGCATCTTCGGGAATATTGTCCGTAATTGTTGAGCCTGCCGCAATGTATGCCTTTTCGCCAACCTCAACAGGCGCAATAAGGTTGGTGTTGCAACCTATGAATGCGCCGTCGCCGACTTTGCATCTCATCTTGTTCTTTCCGTCGTAGTTACAGGTTACCGTTCCGCAGCCGAAGTTTACGCCGGCACCGACATCGCTGTCGCCGATATATGTTAAATGAGCGCTCTTTGTGCCTTCGCCTACAATTGAATTTTTAACCTCAACAAAGTTGCCGATATGAACACCTTTTTTAAGAATTGAGTTAGCCCTTACCTTAACGAACGGACCTGCGTCAACTCCGCTTTCAATCTCGCTGTCAAGGATTTTGCAATTGTCAAGTATAACGTCGTCGCCGACTGTGGCATTGTCAATATATGTGTTAGGGCCTATTGTGCAGTTTTCGCCGATAACTGTATTGCCTAAAATAATTGTGTTAGGCAAAATAACTGTTGATGAGCCGATTTTAACGTTTTTGCCAATCATAACTCCGTCGGTGCAAGGAATGTCAACCCCGTTAATCATATGCTTGTCGTTTATATTTCTTCTCATAATGTTGTTGAGGTTGTTAAGCTGTTTTCTGTCGTTAGCGCCTAAGGTAACCTCGTTATTTTCAACAACATACGCACCTACATTTTTGCCTGCCGAGATAAGAATTTCAAGGCTGTCTGTAATATAGTATTCGTTTTGAGCGTTGTTGTTGGTGATTTTGCTGAGTGCGTATGATAGGTCACGGCCGTTGAACCAATAAAAACCGGCGTTTGACTCGTTGATTTTCTTTTCCTCGTCATTAGCGTCTTTATGCTCAATTATTCTTAAAAGTTTGCCGTTTTCGTCACGCTGAATATGACCTATTCCGTTTGTATCGTCAACAATTGCGCTGATAAGAGTGATTGAATTATCGTTTTCCTTGTGATAATCAAAAGCCTTGTTAATAGTTTCGGCGTCGATAAGCGGACCGTCGCCGTTTAATATAATGATATCATCGTCCAAGTGCCTGTCAATAAAGCTTTGCGCCTGCATAACGGCGTGGCCCGTGCCAAGCTGCGGCTCTTGAAGTACGGTTTCGATTTGCCCGTCTTTTTCTGCAAGATATTTTTCAAGCAATTCGTGCTTATATCCGGTAATAACGCAAATATCCTGTGCGCCTGCCTCTTTTACTGCGTCAACAACATAGCTTATCATAGGCTCAAAAAGCACATTACACATAACCTTCGGGCAGGTCGCTTTCATTCTTGTTCCTTTTCCGCCTGCCATAATTATTGCACATTTCATAATATAAAATCCTCTCAATTATAAAAATCCATACTTTTAATTGTATCTAATTATGCAACAAAAAGCAAATATTTGCAAGTATTATTTAAAATATACGTAAATTCTTAATTTTTTTTATAAAAAATATTTGTAATTTGCATTATATTGTGTTATAATTCTATCGCATTATACTGTAGAGGCAAGAATTGTTTGGTCCTAAAGTGGATTTTTGGCCTTGATTGAGAGTATAAGAATAATAAAGCTATAATATTTTTTAGGAGGTAACTCAAATGGCAAACAAGTGGGTTTACATGTTTGAAGAAGGCGACATGACAATGCGTAACTTGCTTGGCGGTAAGGGTGCAAACCTTGCAGAGATGACTAAAATCGGTCTTCCTGTACCTCAGGGTTTCACTGTTACAACCGAAGCTTGTACTCAGTATTATGAAGACGGTCGCAAAATCAATGACGAAATCATGGCTCAGGTTATGGAAGGCGTTAAGAAGATGGAAGAAATCAACGGCAAGAAGTTCGGCGATTTAAAGAATCCTCTTCTCGTATCTGTTCGTTCAGGTGCAAGAGCATCTATGCCGGGTATGATGGATACTATCCTCAACCTCGGTCTTAACGACGAAGTTGTTGCAACTATGATTGCAGGTAACGATGATCCTGCTTTCGAGCGTTTCGTATATGACTCATACAGAAGATTTATCCAGATGTTCTCTGATGTAGTTATGGAAGTTGGTAAGAAGTATTTTGAACAGCTTATCGACAAGATGAAAGAAGCAAAGGGCGTTCAGTATGACGTTGAGCTTACTGCCGCTGACCTTAAGGAACTTGCTCATCAGTTCAAGGATGAATATAAGAAGCAGCTTGGCTCTGACTTCCCGTCAGACCCTGTTGACCAGCTCAAGCTTGCTATCGAGGCTGTATTCCGTTCATGGGACAACCCTCGTGCAAACGTATATCGTCGTGATAACGATATCCCTTATTCATGGGGTACTGCAGTTAACGTAATGCCTATGGTATTCGGTAACCTTAACAACCAGTCAGGTACAGGTGTTGCATTCACTCGTGACCCTGCTACAGGCGAAAACAAGTTGATGGGTGAATTCCTTATCAACGCACAGGGCGAGGACGTAGTTGCAGGTGTTCGTACACCAATGCCAATCGCTCAGATGGAAAAAGAATTCCCTGAAGCTTATGCTGAATTTATCAAGGTTTGTGACACTCTTGAAAATCACTACCACGATATGCAGGATATGGAGTTCACTGTTGAAAACAAGAAGCTCTATATGCTCCAGTGCCGTAACGGTAAGAGAACAGCTCAGGCTGCTCTTAAGATTGCTTGTGACCTCGTAGACGAAGGCCATAAGACAGAGGCTGAGGCTGTTGCTATGATTGACCCTCGTAACCTCGATACTCTTCTTCACCCTCAGTTTGACGCTGCTGCTATTAAGGCTGCTACTCCAATCGGTAAGGGTCTTGGCGCATCTCCCGGTGCTGCTTGCGGTAAGGTTGTATTCACAGCTGATGACGCAGAGGCTTGGAACGAGAGAGGCGAGAAGGTTGTTCTTGTTCGTCTTGAAACTTCACCTGAGGATATCACAGGTATGAAGGCTTCACAGGGTATCCTCACAGTTCGTGGCGGTATGACATCTCACGCAGCAGTAGTTGCTCGTGGTATGGGTACTTGCTGCGTATCAGGTTGCGGCGATATCGTTATGGATGAAGAAAATAAGAAGTTTACTCTTGCTGGTAAGGAATACCACGAGGGCGACTATATTTCAATCGACGGCTCAACAGGTAACATTTATGACGGTATCATTCCTACAAAGGATGCTACTATCGCAGGCGAGTTTGGCAGAATTATGGGCTGGGCTGACAAGTTCAGAAAGCTTAAGGTTCGTACAAACGCTGATACTCCTGCTGATGCTAAGAAGGCTCGTGAGCTCGGCGCCGAGGGTATCGGTCTTTGCCGTACAGAGCATATGTTCTTTGAAGAGGACAGAATTGCTGCATTCAGAGAAATGATTTGTTCAGACACTGTTGAAGAGAGAGAAGCTGCTCTTGAGAAGATTCTTCCTTATCAGCAGGGCGACTTTGAGAAGCTTTATGAAGCTCTTGAAGGTTGTCCGGTAACTATCCGTTTCCTTGACCCACCTCTTCATGAGTTCGTTCCTACAGAGGAAGAAGATATTAAGAAGCTTGCTGATGCACAGGGCAAGAGCGTTGAGCAGATTAAGGCTATCATCGCTTCTCTTCACGAGTTTAACCCAATGATGGGTCACCGTGGTCTTCGTCTTGCAGTTACATATCCTGAAATTGCTAAGATGCAGACAAAGGCTGTTATCCGTGCAGCTATCAATGTTCAGAAGGCTCATCCTGAATGGACTGTTGCTCCTGAAATTATGATTCCTCTTTCATGTGACGCTAAGGAACTTAAGTATGTTAAGGATATCGTTGTTGCAACTGCTGATGCTGAAATTGCTGCTGCAGGCAGTGATATGAAGTATGAAGTTGGTACTATGATTGAGATTCCTCGTGCTGCTCTTACAGCAGGCGATATCGCTAAGGAAGCTGAATTCTTCTGCTTCGGTACTAACGACCTTACTCAGATGACTTACGGCTTCAGCCGTGACGATGCAGGTAAGTTCCTCAACGCTTACTATGACGCTAAAATCTTTGAAAGCGACCCATTTGCAAAGCTCGACCAGACAGGTGTTGGCCAGCTTATGGAAATGGCTGTTAAGAATGGTAAGGCTACCCGTCCTTCACTCCACTGCGGCATCTGCGGTGAGCACGGCGGTGACCCATCTTCAGTAGAATTCTGCCACAAGATTGGTCTTGATTATGTATCTTGCTCACCATTCAGAGTACCTATCGCAAGACTTGCTGCCGCTCAGGCTGCTATTGCAGAAATGGACTAATTTTTATATAGCTTTATATAATCAATCGCAGGGGCACTTCGGTGCCCCTGTTTTTTTATTGTATAAATAGTTTTATGTTTTGAGCAGGCAAAATTAAAAAGGCATACAACAAAAAAGAGCAAGTTCTCCGGCATAGAGGGCTTGCTCTTACTTGTTGCCAAAACAGGATATGTTCCAAATTAAAAAAACAGTGGCGAAATTTTATATATAACGTTATAATATAAGAAAGCGAGGGCGGTTAATATGATTGAAAAGAGATTTGAAGAATTAAATGAAAGAGCATACGAAAGAGGGTATAACACCTTTTCCGATTTTCTTAATATTGAGGAGCAAAGCGTACTGAAATCAACATATTTGCCGTGCGTTCTTTTCGGCGGATATCCTATGGCGGAGCGGGTTGTGGCAGGCTTTGGCGATGATTTGAACGGTGAAAAATTTCCCATTGTTTGTATTTGCGTAAAGCCGCTTATGCAAAAATTTGCAGATGAGCTTTCTCACCGTGATTTTCTGGGTGCGCTGATGAATTTAGGTATTAAAAGGGAACTTTTGGGGGATATAATCGTTAAGGATAACTGCGGCTATATTCTTTGCCTTGAGCATATTGCGCCTTATATTTGCGAAAATCTTGAACGTGTGCGCCATACGAGTGTTAAGTGTGAGAAAAGCAATTTGCCAAATGACTTGAAAAACGAGCCTGAGCCGGCGGAGATTTTTGCCGCTTCAAAAAGAATTGACGTTGTAATTGCCGCTGTTTATAACCTTTCAAGAAATGAAACATCTAAGCTTATTAAGGCAGAAAAGGTTTTTGTTAATTCAAGGCTTGTGACGTCAAATTCATATATGCTTTGCGATAACGATATTGTATCCGTTCGTGGTTTCGGTAGATTTTCTTTTGATAAAGAAATCAAAACCACCAAAAAAGGCAGGCTTGTGCTTGAAGTTAAAAAATATTGACAGTCCAAAAAAATGAACTGCCAAAAATAAATGCTATATATAATATGTATATGTGATATAATCTGTTTGAAGGGACGTGAATTTATGAATACTGTTTTACTTTCGGCTATAATAATTTTGCTTATTGTGTGCTTGGTGCTTTTGATAAGGCTCGGCGCAAAAAAAGACGGCTCGTCAAATGAACTTTTAAAGCAGCAAATTGAGCTTTCGTCAAAGGCGACGGACGACAAAATTTCAAAACTTAACGTGCAAATGAAAGAACTGACGGAAAAAAATTATAAACAGCAAATCGAACTTATGAAAACGCTTAACGACGGCACGCAAAAGCAAATGCAAATGACGGCCGAGTCGCTTGAGCGTATGCAACAAAATAATGAAAAAAAGCTTGAGCAAATGCGAAAAACAGTTGATGAAAAGCTTGACGAAACGCTTACGCAAAGGCTTAATTCCTCGTTTGAAACCGTGTCAAAACAGCTTAAAGACGTTTATAAAAGCCTTGGTGAAATGAAAGAACTCAGCTCAAGTATTACAGACAGTGTCGGCTCGTTAAACCGTGTTTTGACTAATGTTAAGGCTCGTGGCACGTGGGCAGAGGTTCAGCTTCAAAATATTCTCGACCAAACGATTGCAAATATGTATGAAACGAACGTCCAAACCAACCCGAATTATAACGGCAGGGTTGAATTTGCGGTGAAAATTCCAAATGGCGATAATGACGAATTTGCATATTTGCCGATTGATTCAAAATTTCCGATGGAGGATTATGCACGCCTTGCCGCTGCAAGCGAGGCAGGGGACGTTGACGCTCTTGCGCAGGCGAAAAAGGCGCTTGAAGTCAGGGTTAAGGACGAGGCGAAGCTGATTAAGCAGTATGTTTGCCCGCCGAATACAACTCCTTTTGCAATAATGTATCTTGCGACCGAGGGGCTTTATGCCCAAATTATTTCGTCTAAAACGGGAATTGCCGAGGCTTTGCAGGCGCAGGGAATTATGGTGGCAGGTCCGTCAACAATTACGGCGCTTCTCAATTCCCTTGCCATGGGATTCAAAACCGTTGCAATTAATAAAAAGGCAAACGAGGTTTATAAGGTGCTCGGTGCGGCAAAGGCGCAGTACGATAAGTTTGGCATCGTTCTTGCCAAGGCTCGCAAAAAGGTTGAAGAGGCAGGCAAAACGCTTGAGGATGCCGAAAGCCGAAACCGCATTATTCAAAAAAATCTTAAATCCGTTGAATCACTCTCCGCCGATAAGGCAGACCAAATTCTCGGCTTGGAATTTGAAAATGAAGAATGATTTGCCGAAAAGAAAACCGAATAGGTTAAAGGGTTTTGATTATTCAAGTGACGGAGCATATTTTATAACACGGCACGGTTTAGCCACTTTATCGACAGTTTGAAACAGGGCGATTTGCCCTGTTTTTTTTATACATCTTGACAAACGGCGGAAAATATTTTTTAATAAAATCAGAAATTTTTGTCACAAAATCAATTTTTTTAGGGATATAGTATAATGATAGGACTTTTTTTAAATCTGCTTGATACTCAAAGTGAAAAAGATAAATTCATAAAGCTGTATGATAAATACAAAAATATGCTTTATTGGATTTCGTACGGAAAAACGCAAAGCTGTCAGGATGCCGAGGAGTGCGTTCAGGAAACGTTTTTCTATGTTGCAAAGCATTTTGAAAAAATCGGCGATGTCAATTCAAGCCAAACCAAGGGCTATCTTGCAACGATTGTAACGGGTTTTTCGATTGACGTTTATAATAAATCAAAAAAATACGGCCTCATTGATATTGAAAATAACAACATGGCGGAAAATTTATCGTATTTTGATAATGTCGAAACTGTTGAGCTTTCTTCTGCAATTGAAAGTGTGCTTAACGAGGAAGAAAAAATTTATATCTATCTCAAATATGTTTACGGCTACAAGAGCGCCGAAATTGCGGAAATTTATAATGTTACGGATATATCGGTGCGCAAAAAGCTTGAAAGAGCCAAAGCGAAACTAAAAAAATATTTTGAGGAGGAAACAAATGACTAATTTTGAAGAAGCCTGCAAAATGTCGGCTGAAAAATGGGTAGCTTCTTTGCCTGACGAGGTTGAGGCACATAAATTCAGCCAAAAGCATATTGATGCCATAAATGAAATTATATATCCAAAGCCTGCACTTAAGGTTAAAAAGCTTTCAAAGAAAACAGTCAGGTTTATCATTATTGCGGCTGTTTTGCTTGCGCTCGCAACTACTGCCATTGCTTCCCCTGCTTTTAGGCAATTTACTTTAAAAGATTTCTCAAACCATAGTGAATATAGGGTTGGTGATATTAAAAATGTTCCGGCGCTTACTGATTTAAAAGTGAATTATATTCCAAAAGGCTTTAAAAAAACTTATAGTTATAAAAAATACTCGTACGGTTATACAAATGCAAATAAATATATTTATGTAGATAAGCTGAGCTTAGATACTAAAATAGCTTTTGATAACGAAACAAGCAAAACCGAAAATATTACAATAAAAGGAGCAAAGGCGATTTATTATATTACTGATAATAACGTTGGAACAATAATATATAACGACGGTAATTATATTTATAATATTCATGGCAATATAAGCAAGGAAGAGCTTGTTAAAATTGCACAAAACGTAGAGTGATGAATTAGGCAAAATGCCAAATTTCCAATTTTTTTTAAATTTCTTGTCACAAAATGACCTTTTTTAAAGATTGTGTATAATGAAAGATTAAATTGGAAAGGAGGTGTAATTATGCCTACGCAAAGCATAAGGGTAAAACGGATTTTTGCAATTTTATTTTCTGTTTTATTAGTGTTTTCAAGTTGTATAGCTGCAAATGCCGATACAAATGACAATTTGAGTACATGTTATACTGAAATAAACAGCAGAGATGTTCATTTGACTATATCGGGGATAAAGGCAACGTGTACAGCAAGCTTGTTTGCTAAAAAGTCTACGGCTCTGAAAATAAAAATGGAGCTGCAAAAGAAAAAGACCGACGGATATGAAACTGTTGAAACTTGGACGAAAAGCGGAAATGGCTTGAAGCTTGACTTGCAGGAAACAAGAAACATTAATCGGTTTAGTAAATATAGAATAAAAGCTACATTTACTGCCGGCTCAGAAAAAGAAGTGGTTTATCAGTATGCCTAAATTTTTTAAGATTGTGTTTTCAATATTTTTTGTTGGAAATAAATAATTATTGGTAAACAGAAAAATTATGAAAGGATATGAAAATTATGAGAAAAAAACTATCATCATTATTATTGGCATTTTGCTTTATGATATCAATTTGTCCGTTGCAAGCAATGGCGTCGGAATCAATTGACAGACAACTTATCAATAGAGGTTATCCGATAGAGTTGATAAAAATAATGGAAGATGAGCAAAAAACAGACTTAATAGCTAAGAACTGTTATTATGAAAGCGCAAAAACGTATAGTTATGATGAAAATGGCGAATTGATTAATGTAATAAATTATGATGAAAACGGTATTGCGCCTTTAGGTCAAATAAAAGCGTCTCATTTGGTATTGACTATTACAACAAATAAAAGTGGCTCTAAAACTGTTTTACAATTTAATTATAAGTGGAAAACATTGCCTGTAAATCGCTACCAAGACCCAATGAGCATAGCTTGGAGTAGTTCTGTGTTTAAATATGAATCAGGTAGTTTTCGAAAAGTTGATAAATACAAACATGTGCTAAATGGTGGTACCAATGGTAAGGTCTACACTGCAACACAATCTGACGAAACATCGTATGCTAAAGCTTCAAAAGATTATGTTAGTTGGTATGCAGACCTAAAAGGTTATACTTCTAATGTTATCAGTCTATATGGATATGGTACACTTACTCTTGTTCCAAAGAAGAAAGGCAAATCAACTCAAGTATTTGGACATTATGTGCATAATAAAACAGCAGTGAGTCTTTCTCTTTCCTATTCTGCCGGAAGTTTTTCGGTTACTGGCAATTCTACATTTGATGAGTTAGGAACGGATGCTACATTGACAAGTTAGGAGAAAAATAAAAATGTATGAATTAAATGATATTGATGAAAATTTCAAGTTTAGTTTAAATGAAATAATTGCTAATCAAAAGAAAATAATCAAACTTTTATTATCAAACACATTACTTTTTATTGCGCTTATCATAATAAAACTATTTGTAACAGGCTGATTTATATAATTTTGTTTCAAAATATAGAATGTTAGGAAAATTTAATCGACAAGTAGGATAAAAAGGAAAAATGAAGAAGATCTTTAAGTATATTAAATATTAAGAAAGCTTCATAGGGAATGCCGTTCTCGGCATCCCTTATGAAGTACCTCTGAATTATTCCACCCTTGACAAATATTAAAAATATATTTATTATAAAATCAGGGACTTTTTGTCATAAAATCGGAATTTTAGGTATAAAGTGTAAAGGAGGAACAGCATTGAAAATCAGTAATTTAGACGGTGTTCAGGTTAAGCTGATGCTTGCATGAATTATGTGTATGCTTTTTACATTTTACAGTGCCTTTGTTGACGACATTCCTATTTGGGGCGATATAGTTTGCTTTTTGGCTATGTTTACTCCGTTTATAGGTATGATTTTGTTTGGTATCGGTTTGTTTACAACCTGCAAGTCAGACAGCGATAAGAATGACGAAGCGGATAAATAATTAATTGAACCGAAAATAGAATACATTTTAATAAAAACCTTTTTTATTCTATTGATTATAGAGCGAGTATATGTGACTATATAATTGACAAAAGGACAAATGAGGTGTAATTATGCCTACACAAAGCATAAGGGTAAAACAGATTTTTGCAATTTTATTTTCTGTTGTTATTGAAAGGAGAAATAATTATTATGAAAACAGTTTTAAATAATTTAAAACCTTTTATCGCCTATTGGATTTCTTTTGCCGTTTATGCGATAATTAGTTCGTTTGAAATATTGAACATTGAAGCTTTGATTATTGTTTTCTTTGTTGTGTATATAATTTCGGATGTTCTAATAGGGTTTACTCAAGATATAAAAGAAATACTGCCCGGAATAATTTTATTTGAATTGCAATTAATAATATGCGCAATTATTTTTTCCATAAATACAGTATCGTCAGGCATAAATACTTTCGCTTCATCAGGCAATATATTTTATTCGACTTATTTTGAAAATGTAAATGATATTTTAAGTTGCATTATATCTATTTTGCTTTCTCCTGTTTTATTTGGTATTGGTATCGGTTTAAAAAAATTAACAAAGCATAATAAAACGGCATAAAAATGACAAACAACAATGGCAAACAATTTTATTACCTGCTATTGTTGTAACCTTATTTTATCCTTGACAAATATTAAAAATATATTTATTATAAAATTAGGGACTTTTTGTCATAAAATCGGAATTTTAGGTATAAAGTGTAGAGGAAAACATTATGAGCAAATCAAAAAAATCAGTTATTATAATAATCTCTGCGATATGTGCGGCTTTGATTATTGCGCTCGGAATTTGCGTTGGTCAATTTTATTCGTCAACAACGGCGAGCATTGAAGAATATTGCAAGGAAAATTCGTTCAAGGGCGCTGAGAGTTTTGATATTGATAAATCAAGCGAGCTTGACGGATATGTATTGTGCGTTTCAAAAGACGGTGACGACAGCAAGGGTCAAGAGCTTTTTATATTTTATGAAAAGCCCTTTGGCGCTATAAAAAATACAAACAGATATACCCTTGAATATCAATCGGACGAAAGCGGCGCACAGCTTGTCGGTTCATATCTCTTTAAGCCGAGAGGAAGCGACGAAAGCCGAATGATTTTCTATTCAAACAATAATGAAAAAGCAACGGATTTTGAATACACGTCGGAATATAACCTTGACGGAAAAGATTGCAAAAACACGGTTTCGTATTCATTTGGTGAAAATGACTGCGTTATTGCGATTTCAAATCCGCTCCAAAACGAGGAAGCGGTTAAGTCCGCAAGCCTTAAAAAGGGCACAAAGATTATTTATTCATATTGATTTTAAGTTTAAATTAGGAAAATCGGGGTGTGATTATGAAAAAGAAAAGTATAATTGTTATTTTGGCGTTTTTGATTATTACTGCCGCACTGAGCGCAGGGATAACATATTCGGTTATGAATAAGGGAAATGATTTAAGTCTCAGCGGCAGCTATTCAATGGCAGGCGAGGGTACAGGCAGTAAAAATGTACTTGCACTCAGCGTTATTGACGAGAAAAGCGAAAGCGGCGGAAATTATAAAATTTACCGTGACAACAAGTTGACGCAAAGCGGAAAATATGTTATTTCAAGCGATAAAAAATCAGCCACGCTTTATCAAAACGATAAGCCGTGCGCAATGATTTATATTAATGACGGCAAGTATTATTATACGGATTCAGCCTTTTCACCGTATGAGATAACGAGAATAAGCGACAGCGAGTTGGAGTTTTAGTGCGGTTTTTGCAGGAATTATAGCAAGTGTTATTTATGTATTGTTTTGATTAAAAATTTTAAAGAAAAGGAAAACAATAATACTAACTTTTTATTATGGGTGATAATAATGACAAAAAAACAATTTCATATTACTTACTCCGCATTGTTAGCAATATTATTGATTGCAAGCGAGGCTGTTATTTACATTCTGTTCGGCGAAAAGCAACTGACGGACAATGCGCAGATTAGTCGATTGACCGGTGTTGTTCTTATCGTGCCGATAATTTTGAGTTTTTTGAAAGATTTTGTTTTAGAAAAAAGGCAAAAATTGCAACTTGCTTTTCTTGATTTTTGCATAGCCGCATGTGCTTGTTGCAGCATTGTTGTAGCGGTGATATATCAAAAAAATATTGTTTTGTCTGCTCCGCTTTGGGAGATTTTGGCAGTGATTGTTTTTGCTGTTGCGGTTTTGATGATAATTTTGTCTGTTATATATAAATCGCTTAAAAGCAAAAACGTATAAGGTTTCAGGCCGTTTTGACGAAAATATACATAATCGTGCGCAAACGCTGTGACGGCATAATAAATATTTATAAATTACGTATAAAAAGCGACTTAGAAATTTTCATCTCTAAGTCGCTTTTTCTTTTGTATTATTTTTTTGTATAACAGATATGTGAGAAATGTATGCCTTTGTCATGATAGCTTGCAAGAAGCTCTTTTTTGTATTCAGCCTTATTAAACGCAGGGAAATATGCATCCGCATCAGGACATTCGGCTTCAATCTCGGTCAAATAAAGCTTTTCAGCCTTCGGCAAAAACTGCCTGTAAATGTCACCGCCGCCGATGATAAAAGCCGTGTCACTTTCAACTTCATTAAGTGCCTCACTGATTGAATGAACAACGGTTGCGCCCTCTGCCTTGTAATCTTCTTTTTTGGTGATGATTATGTTCTTGCGCCGTGGAAGGGTTTTCGGCAGAGATTCAAATGTTTTTCTGCCCATGATAATTGAACTGCCCGTTGTGGTTTCTTTAAAGAAAGCCATATCATCTTTAAAATGCCAAATTAAGTCGTTATCCTTGCCGAGTTCAAGATTTTTGCCTACTGCGGCTATCATACAAATTGTCATACGCTTCTCCTGCTTTTACTGCGAAATAGGGAATTTGATTTTGCCCATGTGTTTATAATCAATAAGCTTAACGTCGTTGCAATCTCTTGAATTGTCAAACTTAAAGAAATCGTCAATTTCGGGATTGAGCCAAAGCTTCGGCGCAGGCAAATCGCCCTGCTCGTCAAATCTTTTAAGCTGCTCCCTAATTCCGTCAATTTGATTAACATAAATATGAGCGTCTTTAATACTCCAGTCCATTGTGCCGGGCTTTAAGCCGCAAACCTGAGCAAGCATACAAAGAAGTGTTGCATATTGGGTAACGTTAAACGGTAAGCCGAGCGGCACATCGCAAGAACGTTGATGAACCCAACAGTTGAGCTTTCCGTCTGTTACATCCCATTCGCTTGACCAAACACAGCTTGGAAGAACGGCGGTGTCAAGGTAATCGTTTTGCCAAAGAGTCATTACCATTCGCCTGTCCTCTGGGTGATTTTTGATTTTATCAATAAGCTGCTGCGTCATTTGGAATTTGTTTACAATATAGCCGTAAGCCGTGCCGATTGTATGCGCCCATTCTTTGCCGAAAAACTTGTGAACAGGGGTTTTGACAAGCTTGCCGTTTTCGTCGGGAAGCATTTGAGATGCGTTCCAATAGCCTTCGCTGTCAATTTCCCATTCGTTCCAAATTTTAACGTCTCTTTCCTGAAGCCAGCGCACATCGTTTGACTGCGCCTGATATATCCACAGCATTTCAAGAACTGCCTGACGGATAAATAACTGTTTTGTTGTTAAAATGGGGAATTCTTTTGATAAGTCAAAATGAAAATTGTGCGACGGCACCTTGATTGTGTTTGTACCCGTGCGGTTTACAACCTCTGTGCCTTCTTCAAGTATTCTTCTGCATAAACACAAATAATCCTTATCCCATTGCGACATAATAACAGCCCTTTCAAAATAAACTAACGGTATTTTAACACAAAGTTACACCCTTTTCAACAATAAATGCAGATGAGAATATAATTGCTTAACTTTATATCAAATGAATATCAAATAAATATCAAGTGTTTATTAAGTTTTTGTAAAATCTATTTACTATCATTTTATTTGTGATATACTTGAATTGTTAATTTTTTATGAACCGAGGTGTCCTTATGGGAAAGGTTAAATCTTTTTTTAACAGCAAAATTGTTAAAAAAGATGTAGGCGAGCCGACATATCTTACCTGGAAAGAGGCATTGTCTTATGCAATGGGCAGAGGTGCCCAAGGTATGAGCACAAGTATGACGGCTTCTAAATATGTCAACTTCTTTATCACCGATGTGCTTCATATTAAAGCACGTCATGCAAGTAACATTCGTCTTTATTGCGGTATTTTTGATGCAATTAATGACCCTATAATGGGTGTAATTGTTGATAAAACACGTTCACGTTGGGGCAAAATGAGAGGCTATATCAAATTTGCACCTTATTTTGTTTCCCTTTTTATGATTCTTTTCTTTGTAGGCAATAACGATTTGTCATACGGATTTAAGATGGCGCTTACTGTTTTTGCTTTTGTAGGTCTTGATGTTACTTATACCGCATTTGACGTGCCTATGGGAGCGCTTGCCTTTTCTATGACGCCTAACGGAACGGAACGAACGAAGCTTTACGGCATTGCGTCTATCGGTCGAATGATTATTGGCGCTCTTCCTGCGGCTCTTGTTGCATTTGCCGCTTGGCTTCCTTATTTTAATTCAAATCTTGATAAGGCATATTTGGTTGCCGCAGTGTTATCCGCAGTATTTATTATTGTATTAACACGATTTACCTTTTCAAACTGTCAGGAGCGTATGGAGCATAGCGAGGATACTCCGTCGCTTAATGAATGTATCCATTTGCTTTTGACAAACCGTCCGCTTTTAATGCTTTTCCTTTGTAATATCTTTTTTGTTATTATCAAGGTTTCCGAGCAGTGTTCGTTTTATTTTGCGTATGACTCACTTTTCAATGCAAAATATAACGGACTTCTCGATGTTGTTAAAGCTCCCGGTTCTGCTTTGGCAGGTGTGCTTGTTCCTATCATTGTTGAGCGATTGGGCGCAAAGAGCGACAGCAAAAAATTCTATCAGGTTTGCTGTGTTATGGGTATAGTTCTCAACGGTCTTTTTGCACTTTTAACATATAACGGCATTATGAATAAGCCTGCCGATAAGCCTGTCTCAACCCTTACAGGTATTATTGTTCTTGCTTTTTCTATGCTCGTTACATTTCCTCTTGAATTTAAAAACCTTATGCAAAAGGAAATGGAAGCCGAAACAGTTGACTATGTTGAATGGAAATCAGGCAGACGTGTTGAAGGCACAATGCTTTCGATTATGTCGTTTACAGGCAAGCTTGAGGGTACGCTTTCGTCGTTTATCTGCCTTCAGGTTCTTGCAAGAACAGGCTATGTTGAGCATACAAGCGATGTTTCAACCGTTCAAAATCATTCAACCCTTTTGGGCCTTTTCCTTATGACGACCGTGTTCCCGATGATAGGCTATCTTCTTATGCTTGTTCCTATGCATTTTTATAATATCACAGGCGACGGACACAGAAAAATGATTAAGGAAATTATGGAGCGCAGAGAGGCTGAAAAGGCAAAAAAAGAACAGAAAAATGCTGAAAACGAAACTGTAGAGCAAAAAGCATAATAAATAATTTTATAAATAAGAGGTTGTTGAAGGGCAGCCTCTTATTTTTATTGACAATAGGTTATAATGTGATAAAATAAATAAAAACGGTATTTATCGGGGGAATATATATGAAAAAAATAATATCGCTTGCATTAAGCGTTATTTTGGTGTTGTCAAGTCTGTCGTTTGGGGTGGTGACTGCGTTTGCAAACACTAAACAAACGGCGCCTAAAATCATTTTGAATGAAACCGTTGAGGCTTATGTTGATGTAAATAATAAAAGTTATGTTGAATTTACTCCCGCCACAACGGGATATTATGAGTTTTACTGTTTCACTCAAAGCTATGACGGAAATATAATGGCGTCGATAGTAGATTTCGACGGCGAAACGGACAACAGTGTTATTAACGATAATTATAATCCGAATTTGCTTTGTGCAGCGGAGCTTATGGCAGGAAAAACTTATTATTATGTTCTTGAGTCCGCTCAGCCTGCTTTTTCAAGTGTTGTAAGCGTCAGAACGCATACTCACAACTTTGGCGCAGTTGAAACATATCCTGCTCATTTTGACCAAAATGACAGCGCTTTGAGCTATGACGGATACAGCGAGAGCATTTGCGCTTATTGCCCTGCAAATACGATAACAGCGTATTATGTTGCACCGGGCAAGGCAAAGGTTAAAACAAAAACATTTACATATAATAAAAAGAAAAAAACAACCAAGATTACGGTTTATGACAGGGCAGGAAATATTATTTCGCCGTCAAATTACACCGTCAGCTATAAGAATAATACAAAACCCGGATTTGCCACGGTTAACATTAAGTTCAAGGGAGTTTATACAGGCTCAATGTCATATAGATTGACAATTAAGCCTAAAAAGCAGTCGATATCCTCAATTAAAAGCAAGAGCAAAAAGAAAATGACTCTTAAGTGGAAAAAGGATTCAACTGTTACGGGATATCAAATTCAGTATTCCACCTCCAAAAAATATACTAAAAAAGCAACTAAAACTATTACTATTAATAAAAAAAGCACAACCTCTAAAACGATATCAAAGCTTAAAGCAAAGAAAAAATATTATGTAAGAATCCGTGCATATAAGCAGTCGCAGGGCAAAAAAATCTACGGCGCTTGGACTAAAACAAAAACTATTAAGGTTAAACGATGATTTTAATATAAATATAGCCTTGAAACGTCTATTATAATATGATAAAATCAAAAGCGATGAATAATTAATTCCTAAAAAGGAGGCAAAAATATGCAAATGACTTTTCGTTGGTTCGGCAAGGACCTCGATACAGTTTCTCTTGAGCAAATCAAGCAGATTCCGGGCGTAGTCGGCGTTGTGCCTGCGCTTCATTATCTTCCTGCAGGCGAAGCGTGGGAGATGGAGGACGTGCAGAAAATGTACGACGAAATCACGGCAGCAGGCTTGACGATGGAATGTATCGAAAGCGTAAATGTTCACGAGGATATTAAGCTTGGTTTACCTACAAGGGACAAGCTTATTGAAAACTACAAAAAATCTATCAGAAATCTTGCAAAAGTAGGAGTTAAGGTTATATGCTATAACTTTATGCCTGTTTTTGACTGGACAAGGACAGACCTTTATATGCCTTTGCCTGACGGCTCTACCTGCCTTAGCTATGACGGCAAGCAGGTTGAGGGCAAATCTCCCGAAGATATGTTTAAGGAGATTGACGATAACTCAAACGGCTACGCAATGCCGGGTTGGGAAACCGAGAGAATGGGCGAGATTAAAGAGCTTTTTGCAAAATACAAGGGTGTAACCGCCGACGATTTATGGGCAAACCTTAAATATTTTCTTGAAGCTATTATGCCGACGTGTGAGGAATGCGATGTTAAAATGGCAATCCATCCGGACGACCCGCCTTGGGGTATTTTTGGGCTTCCTCGTATTATTACGGGTAAAGAGGCTGTTGAAAAGCTTCTTAATATGGTGCCGAGCAAGTATAACGGACTTACTCTTTGCACAGGCTCACTCGGTGCAAGCCCTGATAACGATATGGTAGAAATTATTAAAGCAGCAGGAAATCGAATTTATTTTGCTCACCTTCGCAACGTTTCAATAAACGACAGATGGTTTAACGAAACCGCCCACGAAAGCGACTATGGCTCGCTTGATATGTATGAGATTGTTAAGGCTTTGCAGGAGGTTGGATTTGACGGATACATCCGCCCTGACCACGGCAGAATGATTTGGGGCGAAGTTGCACGTCCGGGCTACGGTCTTTATGACAGAGCTTTGGGTGTAAGTTATCTCAACGGTCTTTGGGAAGCTGTTGAAAAAAGCAGAAAGGATAAATAATTTTATGTTTAATCACGAAAATTTAAAAGGCAAGGTTGCTGTTGTAACAGGTGGCGGCGGTGTTCTTTGTGCCGCTTTTGCAAAAACTCTTGCAGCTCAGGGTTGTAAGGTAGCGGTTCTTGACCTTAATGAAGGTGCTGCGCAAAAATGTGCAGACGAAATCAACGCAAACGGCGGAGAGGCTATTGCAGTCGGCTGTAATGTTCTTGAACTTGAATCTATGGAGAATGCTCGCAAGACTGTTAATGAAAAGCTCGGTACATGCGATATTCTTTTAAACGGTGCAGGCGGTAATAACCCTAAGGGCACAACTACTAAGGATACTCTTGAAAAAATCGACCTTGTTCAAAAGGATGAAAACGTAAAGACATTCTTTGACCTTGACCCTAACGGTATCAGTTTTGTATTTAATCTTAACTTTCTCGGCACTCTTATTCCTACTCAGGTTTTCGCTAAGGATATGGCTGAAAAGGAAAAGGGCACAATCATTATGGTTACTTCAATGAATGCCTTTAGACCTCTTACACGTATTCCTGCTTACAGTGCCGCAAAAGCCGCTGTTAAGAATTTCACCGAGTGGATGGCAGTTCATTTTGCACCGCTTGGAATCAGAGTAAATGCTATTGCTCCGGGATTCTTTTCAACAAAGCAGAATGCTGCTCTTCTTTGGAACGAGGATGGCACTCCTACTGAAAGAACGGGCAAAATTCTTGCCGCAACACCTATGGACAGATTTGGCGAGCCGGAGGAGCTTGCGGGCACACTTCTTTTCCTTTGCGACGATACCTATTCAGGTTTCATTACAGGTGTAAACATTCCTGTTGACGGCGGATTTAACGCTTATTCGGGTGTTTAATTAAATAATAAATATTATTTAGGGCGATTTGATTTACATTTCGCCCTTTTTAAATAGGTGATGAAATGGATAAAACCAAAAAGAAAAAAACGCTTGCAATAGTTATTTCCTGCGTTGTTGTGATTTTGGCGGCGGTAGTTTTGTATGTCGGTTTCGGCGTTATCGGAACTGACAGCAAGGTTGTTTACGGTCAAAGTAATTTGGTTAATGCAAACAAAGACGGCAGTAACACTACTGTTATCGACGTTAACACAAATTATCAGATTATGAACGGCTTTGGCGCTTCGGCTTGCTGGTGGAGCCAAGACGTCGGCGCTTGGGACAATGCAGACGAGATTATGCAAGCGCTTTATGATTCCGACAAAGGAATAGGGCTTAATATTTATCGCTACAATCTTGGTGCAGGCTCAAAAAACGACACTTATATTTTGACTGAAAACCGCAGAACAGAGTGCTTTTTAAATGCTGACGGAACTTATAATTTTAATAACGACAAAAATGCACAGGCTTGCCTTGAACTTGCAAAAAAATATGCAGGCAAGGATATGCGCCTAACTCTTTTTTGCAACAGCGCTCCCGTTTATCTTACCAAAAACGGTGCATCTTATTGCACACCTTATAAAAATGAGGACGAGCCGTGGATATCCAATCTTGATAAATCAAAATATCCCGATTTTGCGGATTTTTGCTATAACAGTGCAGAGTATTTTGTAAATAAAGGATACCGTGTAACAAGCGTTTCGCCGATTAATGAGCCGCAATATAATTGGGCGGCTTGGTATAATGACGATAACACCTATAGCGTTAATCAAGAGGGCTGTTATTATTCTAAGTATGAGGCAAGGGATTTGCTCAAAACATTTGTAAAGAAATTTAAAGGCTCTGATTTAGATAAAAAGGGCGTTAATGTTTCTATGTTTGAATCAGGCTCAATGGAGGGCGACGATTCAAGCTGTGCGGCATATATGGACTGCATTTTAGGCAGGGGGCCAAAATATGTTTTTAAAAATGCAAAACTTCGCAAATATTTTAAAGAAGTAAGTATGCATTCTTATTGGTCGGGTGCAGATACTAAGAAAAATGCGGAAAATTATTTAAGCGATAAATATTCCAAGTATTCTGTTGCCGCTACGGAATATTGCCAAATGACCGACGATAAAAATACAGGTGTTTATGACCTTATTGCTAAGGAGAAAAACGGCACTAACGGCACATCTATAAAATACGGCGTCGCAATGGCAAATACCATTGTTGACGATTTGACTATAATGAATGTAAACGAATGGGATTGGTGGACTGCATGTTCTTACGGAACTTATACCGACGGACTTATTTATCTTGATGAGGATAATCACGAAAATCTCGATTTTTCAAAGAGATATTACTGCCTCGGCAATTTTTCAAAATTCATTAAAGAGGGTGCGGTAAGAGTTGCGTGTTCTTCGGGCGTCAAAAATGTAAGAAGCGTTGCCTTTGTGAATGAGGATAATACTGTTGTAACTGTATATGTTAATAATAATGATAAAAAAGCATATACAACAATTGACTGCGAAGGCGATTATGCTGTTTACACAACCGACAGGGACAACGACATTGCCAAAACCGACTTCGGCAAAGCCAAAAAGGTCAAGGTTTCACTTCCTGCTTCAAGCGTTGTAACCGTAGTTTATGAAGCAAAATAAAAATGTATAATTAAACACCTCAGGGGTAATAATACTCTTGAGGTGTTTTTTATGGCTACAAAAGATAAACCAAATAATAAAAATTTAAGAGCGCTTTTCTCTGTCATTTGCCTTTGCATTGTTGCACTTGGGCTGATAGTTTATTTTTCAACCAATTCTGCCCACACAACGGATGTAAACGAGGCGACAACGGTTGTTGATAAGGCTAAGGACAAAGAAAAAAAGATTACGACTCAACCGTCAACCGCCCTGACAACGCAGGAAAATACGCAAGCTCAAACAACAAAAAAGAGCGAAAATAAAAAGCCGACAACAGTTACCTCAACCGAGGTTTCAACAATGACGTCGAGTGATACAAATATTCCCTATAAATCTTTTTATAAATACCCTTGCGATGAAACGGTATTGACACCATACAGCGAGGAACTTGTTAAAAACAAAACTATGAACGATTACAGAGCGCATACGGCAATTGATTTTAAAGCGGCAAAGGGCACAAAGGTCATTTCTATCAACGACGGACTCGTGCTTTCAGTAACGAAGGACGCTATGCTCGGCACGGTTATTGAAATTGACCACGGCTCAAAGCTCGTCGCTCGCTATTGCGGTATGGATACGGTTAATGTGTCTGAGGGGGACTATGTAACTATCGGAGAAGCCCTCGGCACTCTCGGTACAACTCCGTTTGAGGAAAAAAGCGAAAGTCATCTTCATTTTGAAACTTTGCTTGATAATAAATATGTAAATCCGCTTAATGTAATGGGCAAAACAGAGTAAACTTTTGATAAAGTGAAAACAGCGACTTGAACTTATTAATTCAAGCCGCTGTTTTTGTATAAATGTTATAATATATAATTTGTAGGGGCGAACATTGTTCGCCTGTTTTTATTCATTTATATCCGTATTTTCGTCTAATGGCTGTTGCTCGTTTTCGTTATCCTGAACTTCAACCGAAGGAATTTCGCCATTTGCCTCAGACGATTGAACGGTAGGATGATAATATTCATCAACCTCGCTGTTTGCCGCCTCGCTTGGTGCGCTGTTGCTTGCGGCTGCTGTATCGTCAGTATTCGCATAAGACGGATATGAACCGCTTTGAACAGGCTCTTGCTCTGTCGGTACACTGTTTGGATTGTAGGAATAAAACGGAGCTGCATTTTGATTTTGTGCAGTTTCGTTTTGAGCACTGCTTTGTGTATTATCACAATTATTAGGATTGTAGTAATAATTGCTTTGATTGTTGTTATCGTTATAGTTTTGATTGCCGTTTTGAGCACCTGCAAAAGCATATTTAGCCGCTCTTTGCTCTTGCGAAAGAAAATCATCCTCAGTAATTTTTCCCTCTTGAAGCGCCCTGAGTTTGAAGTTTTCATAATAGAGTGCCTGAGTGGTGAAATAATAAGGAATTACATAAATGCTTGCAATGCCGAATGTGATGCCGGTAAGAATCCACCAGCCGATAAAGCTTAAATCAAGAGCGAAAAGTTCGCCTCTGTTGCCGGCAACCATTTTTTTAGATAACTTGAGAGCCTCTGTCGGCTTCAAATTCGGGTTTTCGCACATAAGCTGGAATGCAAAGTATGAACTGTAGTGATAAACTATTCCTGGGATTACGAAAAGAAGCGACCAAAGGAATTCAAAAACACCTCTTAAAATATAAATAACGATTTTGTTGCCGTATGTCGGGCCGAACGAAATCTTGAAAATATTTTGAATTTCTTTGCCGAGCCCCAATTGCTCGTTAGGGTCACGCTTAATAAGCAAAACGTAAAAGCCGCAAAGCGAAACAAAAAGAGGCGAAAGTATCACCGAAACAACAGTAAGGCTTTTTAATCCTATATCTTCAAGACCGATGTTACCGTTTACAAGCATTATTGACGGCTTGACTGAACTGCCGATTATTTTATCTGACGGAGTATATTTTTGACCGAAGCTTTCAATCGGGTTGTCGCTTGAGCTGTCGCCTGAATCGTTACCGTCATCGTAGTTATCGTAATCGCCGTTTCCAAAATAATTAAAGAAATCCTCAGGCGTGTTTTGACCTGAACTGTTATCGCTTGAGCCGTTGCTTGGGCCGAAAATGTCTTCCAAATTATCTCTGCTGTTGTATGCGGAAATGCCTACCGTTAAGCCGTTTACCAAAAACAAAACGATTGCGCTTAACACAAACAGTGCAAATATCTTTTCTTTAATAATCTGCTTAGCCTGCGATTTAACTAAGCTTCTGTTGATTTTGTTCATAATTTTATCCTCCTTTGGATAAACTAAAACTCAACCTTTTCCTCAATAAACTTTGCAAGTTCATCAATAGAAATTCTAACCTGCTCCATAGTGTCACGGTCACGTACTGTTACGCAGTTATCCTCAACCGAGTCAAAATCATAGGTTATGCAGTAAGGAGTACCGATTTCGTCCTGACGGCGATATCTCTTGCCGATAGAGCCGGCGTCATCATAATCAATGTTGAATTTTTTAGAAAGCATTGCATAAACCTCGCCTGCCTGCTCGTTAAGCTTTTTTGAAAGCGGAAGAACAGCAGCCTTAAACGGCGCAATAGCAGGGTGGAAGTGCATAACAATTCTCTTGTCGTTCTTTTCTTCGTCAAGAACCTCTTCGTCGTATGCTTCGGTAAGAAATGCCAAGAATAAACGCTCAACACCGAGTGACGGCTCAATAACGTAAGGAACATATTTTTCGCCTGTTGCCTGGTCAAAATATTCAAGGTTTTTGCCGCTTGTTTTGATATGCTGAGTGAGGTCGTAGTCTGTTCTGTCTGCAACGCCCCAAAGCTCACCCCAACCAAACGGGAATTTATATTCAAAGTCTGTAGTTGCTTTGGAATAGAAGCAAAGCTCCTCTTGGTCGTGGTCACGAAGTCTGAGGTTATCCTTGCTGATGTTAAGAGAATAAAGCCAATCACGGCAGAAGCTTCTCCAATAATCAAACCATTCAAGGTCAGTGCCGGGTTTGCAGAAAAATTCAAGCTCCATTTGCTCAAATTCTCTTACACGGAAGATGAACTTACCCGGTGTAATCTCGTTACGGAAGGATTTGCCTACCTGTGCAACACCGAAAGGAATTTTCTTTCTTGTTGTTCTTTGCACGTTTGCAAAGTTTACAAAAATACCCTGCGCAGTTTCAGGACGGAGATAAATTTCGTCCTTAGCATCCTCAGTAACACCCTGAAAAGTTTTAAACATAAGGTTGAATTGGCGGATGTCGGTAAAGTTGTGAGCGCCGCAATTAGGGCAAGGAATATTGTGCTCCTTAATATAAGCAGCCATTTCCTCGTTACTCCAACCTGCAACATTTGTGCCGTCAAAGCTTTCAATCAAGTCATCTGCTCTGTGCCTTGTTTTACATTCGCAGCAGTCCATAAGCGGGTCAGAGAAGCCGCCGAGGTGACCTGAAGCAACCCAAGTCTGCGGGTTCATAAGAATTGCGCTGTCAAGGCCTACATTGTATTGGTTTTCCTGGATAAATTTCTTTCTCCAAGCTTTTTTGATGTTTTCCTTAAGTTCAACGCCGAGCGGACCGTAGTCCCATGTATTTGCAAGACCGCCGTAAATCTCAGAGCCGGGGTAAACAAATCCTCTTCCCTTGCAAAGAGCAACAAGCTGGTCTAAAGTTTTTTCTGAATTATCCATTGCATTTTCCTCCGTTAGTATATAAACCATAGTTATATACATTACATTTTACTATGTTTTTATTAATAAGTCAATTATAAGTTGTGAATAAGCAGTAAGTTGTGAATAAGCAGTCATAACCCGCCCGATATTTGTAATTATTAGATTATTGATTTTCAATAGTGTAATCATTAAGTTATGATAATCATATCATCGGCATTTGAACGTTTTGTCTTAATATCCTAAAGGATACGGCGGCAAAACGTTGGGCGCTTTGAATTTTTAGCAAAGGGGCAGTACCAACGTACAGCTCCCTTCACTAAAAATCCAATTCTGACTACTTCTTCGCAACTTTTTCTTTTCAAACACGGAGTTTAAAAAGAAAAAGGGAAAGCATTGCTTTCCCTTAAACGAACCTTATTAATTTATACTTACCAGCCTAAGCGCATAATTGTAAGTGTGCACTTACCGGTGCCGTATCTGTAGCAAGCTCTGTGTCCTTCAGGTGTGAAGATATCTACTCGACCTACCTGTGAAAGTCCTGAGCCGCCTCTGTCAACTACTGTGTAGTTTGTGCCGTCAATATTGACGATTGAGCCCATAGGAAGCCAATTGCAGGCAATGTAATAAGGATTTTTCATTCCGTTTGATACATGTCTGCCGCTTGCAGTTTGACCTGAGCCTGTGCCGCAAGTACCGCATGCACAATAGTGGGTGTATCTGCCTGTAATAACTTGACCTACCTTATAGCCTCTTTTTTTCGATACGCCGTTGGTTTTAACCTTTGCGCCGTCTGTTTCTTTAGTGCCAACCTTTACTACCTTGTTTTTTGCCTTGGTAATAACCTTTTTGCTGACAACCTTTTGAGTTTTCTTTTTGCCGTTTACATATTTAACTTTATATGTTACGTTGGCAGTACCTTTTTTGCCCTTTTTGACTACGGTTTCAATACCTTCGTAAACATCGTCGTTTTCTTTTTCAACGGTTTTATATTTGATTTTTTCTTTTTTGGTAACTTGCTTATATGTTACACGGTTTACCGTTACCTTGGTTTTTTTGGTAATCTGCTTGTTTTCAGCCGGAGTGGTGTAGTCGTTGCTTCCCAAATCTACGTTTGCTGCGTCAAGAAGGTCTGATACCGTTCCGCTTACAACAGGCACCTTGTATGTTTCGCCGTCAACCTTAAGTGTGGTTGTCTTAGATGAAATATACTTGATTACCATACCGCTTGTAACTGTATCGCTGAGCTGGCAGTTAAGAGTAACATTGTTTGTGTTAAAGCCGATTTCGTCGAGCGCCTCTTTAACTGTGTCGCCATATACGTTATAAGTGTTGATAGTTCCATTGAATTCTACATTAACATCATTAAGTCTGTCAATTTTGATTACTCCGCCCTTACCTGCGTTAAAAGAGCTGATATCGAGTTTGTCTGTATCGTTCAATGCAATGTTTGCTTGCGACAGGATTTCGATAGGTTCCGTTTCGTTTGTCGTAATTGAATATGTGTTATTATCAACGTCAATTTGAACATTATAGTTAGAAGCCATTTGAGCAAATGCTGTTGATGCAAAAATTACGATTGCCAACACGAATACAATTACTGCCGTTACGACTTTGCGACTTAAGCCACGTATGTCGCCGGTTGTTGATTGGTTAGTCATCTTAATCTCCTTTTGTGATAGAAATATTAGGGTTTCGCTTTGAAACATAGTTCCTAATACCGACACGAATGTAGCTACATAAAATTTCGTATCGAGCAGAGTTGTTTTTTCTGCTTCACCGTTATTATTTCCTCGAGCGATTGCCATTATAGTGACAAATGCATAATGTGTCAATAATTCAGAAGTTAAGATTTTGTATAATATGCACAAACGTTTTTAACATTGTAGTATGGTTACAAAAGGGTTACACCATATCTTGTGGTTATATTCTTTAACGATTTAGCGTACAAAAGTATTTTTTTGTAAAATCCTTAGAAATGCCACTTTTAAATCTTACAATTTGTAACATTTTTATTTGTGACTTTTAATAAACCCAACATATTGTATAAAACGGCGAAAATAAGAAAACACACAACATTATATAGATATTGTACGATAAGCTAACTGTTAGTGTTTCGTACAATTATTTTTGCCGTTTTATAAGCACTTTTGTTCGATAAAACGCTTTGGAATCGCACCGTTACTTATATATGATATTTATTATATATTATATTATTTAAAACTATTATATATAGAAGTGCAAAATGCAGACAAGAAAAAAGTCTGTAACCGTAAAATCAGGTTACAGACTGTAATTATTTGCGATTTTAAGTCGTTATTTTGAATCAAGCGATTTTGTTATTTTAACATTTGCAAAAACAGAGATTGCCGCAAGCAAAACTCCCAAAATTATGCTTACACAGCAAGCACCGTTTACCGCCGACGTAAATGCCGTTTGATAAATTTGCGGTGAAATGTTAAGCCCTTGCGAAATTCTTGCAATAAGGCTTGCTATGCCTGCTGCGGTGAATGTAAATCCTGTTACGGTAAATGCAACAAAGATATTAAACATAATTTCACGTGAACGCCTAAACAAAACAAGAAGTAATATTATAGGTAAAGCAACCAAAAGAATTCCGATTGAAAGAAAATGCAAATAATTGCTGTTGAAAGTGCTGATAAAATCAGCGATAGCTTCCGTGTTCTTCAGCCCAAAGCAGTCGGAATAAGCTTGAGCCGCCTTTACTGCCGTGTTGTGAATAAGCGCTTCGTCATATTGCATATTGTTGCCCTCAAGATATTCCTTGCAAAGAGAGTCAAACTGCGCAATTTGATTGTTTGAATAAAGGTCAGGGTTGTCCTGATTGTAAAGCCTTGTAAGTGCGCTTGAATTTGAAATGTCATTATTTTTGTATACTGCGTCAAAAACTCTTGACGGAATACCGCTTTGCGCCTCAAGCACGCTTATTTGGTCCTTAAATGCTTTTTCACATTGCTCGCTTACATTGCATTTGTCAAAAACATAATCCATATATTTTTGCGATAAAAGGGTAGATTTTGTTATTGAAATTCCGAATAATAAAATCGAACCTGCGGCAATAAGCAGGGTAAGGATAAAGCATATTGCTTTTCGTGATTTTGAAAGTGTCATCTGCTCCTCCTTATGCGTTTACCTTGGCGCCGCTTTTCATAACCGCAACGCAAACATAGTATTCGTTTGATATTCCTGCTCCGACGCTATTGTCTGTATAAAGCACAAGTGCTCTTGAAAGCCCTGCACCGGCATTTTTGAGCTCGTGCTTGTTATGAGCGGTGTATATGCTTTTAATTGTGTATTCATAAGAGGAATAGAAAGTGTCAATATTTATTGTGTCACCCTCGCTTGCAAGTTTGATTTTTGCACTGTTATTTTTGTAAACTTCTGCAAAGCAGGTGCCGATTTCACCCGGAAGCGATGAGCCAATATTAATGTTAAATCTTTCGTTTGCATTGACCTTGTCTGCCTTGTAAATAAGCGGCAGGCTTTCGTCGCCGACGCTTATTGTGCCGATTACAGAGTTGTTTTCAAGCTTGTTAAACGATGATTTTTTTATATTTCCGTTTTCCTCTTTAATGTCAAAAGAGGTTATTTCATTAACTTGCTTGCCCTGCTCGGCTGCCATTTGAAAGCCTTTATCAGGGGTAAGTGCGTTGATGATTCCCACATACAAAACAGAAAGTATAATCGCTGTAAAAATCGGCAAAAGTATCCCGTTAATTAATAATCTTTTTTCATTTTTTGTCATATTTTTTGCCCTGCTATCTGTTGATATCCTGCGCCTGAAGGGCGTTTTGCATAAAATTATTCTTTTTCTTCTTAGGCTTGTATGCAGGTGGGTTTTTAAGCTTCTTCATAAGGCTGCTGCCTTTTTTTGCGGTGAGCTTGTTAATCTCGTGAACAGGGCCTGACATATAGTCTGACATATACTTGTCAGCCACAGCCATCATATCCTTGTCATTTTGCATAGCGCTCAAAATGGTTACGCCGATAACGTCCTGAACCTCATTTGTGCCGTCCTCATAAACTTCGTTGAGCATTTTGAAAAGCTTTTTTTGGTCAGCGCTGTTTCCGTTTTTGATTACATCTATTACCTTAGGTGTGCCAATCTCCGTGAAAAATGTTTCAGGTAAAAATTCACCGTATTTTACAATATTTTTCTTGATATCTTCTTTAAATTCGGGATATAAAGCGCCAAATCTGTTTGCAAGCGAGTCGCAATCATAGCTGATAACTCCGTTTTTAGCCTTTGTTCTTGAAACAGCCTTAGGCATTTTAACCTTGTCAAGATTAACCTGCTTTCTTGCCTTGAAAATTCCGCTGATTTCGTCGTTGATTTCGTTGCCGAGGCTCTTTGCGTCTTTTTCATTGTAAGTCTCTGCATCAAAAAGCGAACGTGAAATAGTATCAAACTGAGGTTCGCTAGCCTTGTAATCATAGCAACATTCAAAAGCCATTGTGCTTGCGCTGATGTCGTACATAATTCTGTATGCGCCTTTTTCGCCTGCAAAAGTTATGCTCTTTTCATCCTCGTTAACTTTTTTGAAGTCAAGCTCCTCGTTAGTCTGGATGAGCTGCTTTTCTGCAATCTTAAAAACTTCACTTATTTCCATATCTTTATCGTTCTCCAATTAAATTTTAAATTAAAAGCTAAATATTTTAATCAGTTTATTATAACATTAAAGTGTGTGCTTGTCACTATATTTTTTATTTGTTAATAATTAATATATTATAAATATAAAATCTTTATTATAAAATTAACTATTTGTATATAATACATTATTGATTATTGAATGTGATTGTGATAAAATATTATGAATATATATAGATTTAGGTGACTCAAATGATAAATAATGATAAAAAAATAACCCTTGCGGTTATGTTCGGCGGCGTATCGTCGGAGCATGATATAAGCTGTATTTCGGCTAAGGGTATCGTTTCAAATATTGATTATAACAAATATAATTTAATTCTTCTCGGTATTACCAAGGACGGAAGATGGTTTATTTTTAATGATAATATTGAACTTTTGCCTGAGGATAAGTGGCTCAATTCAAAAAGCCTTGTTCCTGCTTATATTTCGCCGGACTCTTCTGTTCACGGCATAGTTACGGCTAAGGGTGAAATCATTAAGCTTGACTGTGTATTTCCTGTTCTTCACGGCAAAAACGGTGAGGACGGAACTGTTCAGGGGCTTTTGCAGCTTGCTCAAATTCCTTATGTTGGATGTGACGCAACCTCGTCAGGTGTTTGTATGGATAAGGCTGTTGCAAATGCCGTTGCAGATGCATTTGGCATCAATCAAGCGAAGTGGTGTGCTTTTACCCAGTATGATTTTAATAAAAACAGGCAGGAATGTATTGATACTGCCGTTAATAAGCTCGGCTTTCCTATCTTTGTTAAGCCGGCAAATGCAGGTTCTTCTGTCGGAATTACAAAGGCTCACGATATTCCTGAGCTTATTGAAGCTATGAACGTTGCGTTTAATGAGGATAAAAAGGCTGTTTTGGAGGAATTTATTGACGGCCACGAGGTTGAGTGTGCCGTTTTGGGAAATGAAGAACCTATTGCAGCTGAGGTTGGCGAGATTAAGGCTGCGGCTGAATTTTACGATTTTGACGCTAAATATAATAATCCTGCAAGCGAGCTTTGTATCCCTGCCGATATTGACCTTGAAAAGAGAAATGAAGTTAAGGCACAGGCTGTTAAGGCGTATAAGGCTCTCGGTTGCGAGGGTATGTCTCGTGTTGATTTCTTTGTAAGAAACAGTGACGGGGCAGTTCTTCTTAACGAAATAAATACTATTCCGGGTCAAACTCCTATCAGTATGTATCCTAAGCTTTTTGAAGCAGCAGGCGTACCTTATAAGGAACTTATTGACAGGCTTATCGGTTGTGCGTTGTCACGTGGCGGCAAGTTTTAATTATGGAAAAGGTATTAATTGAAGTAATAGGAACTCAAAATATCGACAGTCAGTTTGACAAAACGGAGCTTAAAACAGTCGGAACATTTGAGGAACTTGAAGAAAAATATATTATCAGATATAAGGAAGAGCAGGGCGAAGGGGAAGCGCCTGTTGACGTAAGCGTTGTTGTTTTGAAGGACGAAAGCGTTGTTGAAATGACTCGTGACGGCGCAATTTCCTCAAGGCTTGTTATTGAGCGCTCGCAGAGAAATCTTTGCCATTACGGCACAGCTTACGGCGATATACTTATGGGCATTTCGGGCCATTCAATTGAGCATGAGCCAAATGAAACCGGCGGCAAATTCTCATTTGGATATGATATTGATATCAACGGCGCTCTTGCTTCCAAAAATCGTGTTAAGCTTACATATAAAAAGAAAAAGCAACCTAAATAACAGGAGTAAATAAGATGTCAAAAATAGTTAAAAAGACAGAAATTGAATTAAAAAATATAATTGAGCAGGCTGTTAAAAAGGCTGTTTCAAACGGCGCTTTGCCTGAGGCTGAAATGCCGCAATTTAACATTGAAAAGCCGGCTAATAAGGATAACGGCGATTATTCAACAAACGTTGCAATGGCGGGCGCACGTGCTTTTAAGAAAGCGCCGAGAATGATTGCTGAGGCTATTGCCTCTTGCATTGACCTTGACGGCACAGCATTTGACAGGGTAGAGATTGCAGGCCCCGGCTTTATGAACTTCTTTTTATCTCAGCAGTTTTATTCAGATGTGCTTAAGGACGTTTTTTCTTGCGGCAAGGATTACGGCAAGAGCGATTACGGTCAGGGCAAAAGGGTGCTTGTGGAATTTGTATCTGCCAACCCGACAGGCCCTATGCATATCGGAAATGCCCGTGGCGGTGCAATAGGCGACTGCCTTGCAAGCGTACTTGATTGGGCAGGTTTCAGCGTTAACCGTGAGTTTTATGTAAACGATGCCGGCAACCAGATTGAAAAGTTCGCAACCTCGCTTGAGGTTAGATATCTTCAGCATTATGACCCGTCAGTTGAGCTTCCTGAGGACGCTTATCACGGTCAGGATATTGTTGAACACGCCGAGAATTTTATTAAGGAATACGGCGACAAATATGTAAATGCAGACTCAAAGGAGCGCCGCAAAGCGCTTGTTGATTTTGCACTTCCTAAGAATATTGCAGGCCTTGAAAGGGACCTTGGAAGATACAGAATTACTTATGACAAATGGTTTAGAGAGTCAACACTTCATAATGACGGCTCTGTTCAAAGAGTTATTGACGCACTTAAGGAAAAAGGCGTAACTTATGAGCAAGACGGCGCATTGTGGTTTAAAGCAAGCGAATACGGCAATGATAAGGATATAGTTCTTGTAAGGGCTAACGGACTTCCGACATATATTGTGCCTGATATCGCTTATCATTATAATAAGCTTGTTACCCGTGGTTATGATAAAGCTATCGATGTTTTGGGCGCTGACCACCACGGCTATGTTCCACGTATGAAAGCGGCTCTCACAGCTTTGGGGCTTGACGCTTCAAGGCTTGACTGCGTAATTATGCAGATGGTAAGGCTTGTAAGAGAGGGTGAAACAATTAAGCTTTCAAAGCGTTCGGGCAAGGCAATTACCCTTAACACTCTTATTGACGAAGTGCCGCTTGACGCTGCAAGATTTTTCTTTAATTTAAGGGAGCCTAATTCTCATTTTGATTTTGATTTGGAACTTGCGGCTAAGCAGTCAAGCGAAAATCCGGTATATTATGTTCAATATGCTCACGCAAGAATTTGCTCTATTATTAAAAAGGCTCAGGAGCAGGGAGTTGAGCTTAAAACACCGAGTGATGACGAGCTTGCGCTTCTCAATTCCAAAGAAGAGAAGGACCTTATCCGTCACCTTTCATTGCTTACTGATGAAATTGTTTCGGCGGCGAAATCCTATGACCCGGCTAAAATTACACATTATGTTATTGAGCTTGCAACTCTTTTCCATAAATTCTATAATGCACAAAGAGTTATGCTTGATGATAACGAAGGCCTTATGCAGGCAAGACTTTTCCTTTGCAAGGCTGTTAAGGACACGATTTATAATATTTTGACTATGCTTAAAATAACTGCTCCTGAAGTTATGTAAGAGAGGTAATATATGGCAAATATTAAGGATAAAATGCTTTATTTTGTGGGAAATAAGCTGCTTAAATACGTTTATAAAAACCCTCAAAAAAATATGCTAAAGCTAATAAAGATAGGCAAGGCGGTTGCAGGCAAGATGTACCCTGAAAGCACTTTTACAAAGCCTATCGAAATTATCAGCGACCCTACCAATGTTTGGCATAAATATTTATTTGACGGCTTGAGGGATATCGACCCTGATTTCTTTTGCTCTGCGGCGCTTACCTTTGCGATTGATTTGGGGCTTAACGGCACTAAGACCATTCGTAAAAGACGTGAGCAGGAGCATTGCAATATCCCTTGGGTAATTCTTATGGACCCGACTTCTGCCTGCAATTTGAAATGCAAGGGCTGTTGGGCTGCCGAATACGGCTATAATTCAAACCTCACTCTTGACGAAATGCGCAGAGTTATAAGCGAAAGCAAGGCACTTGGCACTCATTTTTATATGTTTACGGGCGGCGAACCGCTTATTCGCAAAAAGGATATTGTTACCCTTGCAAGGGAAAATAAGGATTGCATTTTCCTTGCATTTACCAACGGCACACTTGTTGATGATAAGCTTTGCGAGGATATCAAATCTTGCGGCAACCTTGCGCTTGCGCTTTCGATTGAAGGTTCTGAGGAAGTTAATGACAGCAGGCGAGGCGAGGGCGTTTATCAAAAAACGCTTAACGCTATGAAACTTCTTAAAAAGCATAAATGCCTTTTCGGCACTTCTGTTTGCTATACTTCTAAGAATTATGACAGCGTAACGAGTGATGAATTTTATGATTTTATGATAGAAAACGGCGCAAAATTTGCGTGGTATTTCCACTATATGCCTGTCGGCGCAGACGCTGATACCGAGCTTCTTTTAACTCCTGAGCAAAGAGAACACGTTTATCGCACCATTCGCCAAAACCGTAACAGTAAAACAGGCAAGCCTATTTTTACGGTCGATTTCCAAAATGACGGCGAGTTTGTCGGCGGTTGCATTGCAGGCGGACGTAACTATTTCCACGTCAACAGCGAGGGCGACGTTGAGCCTTGCGTATTTATTCACTACAGCGATTCAAATATAAGGGAAAAGAGCATTTTGGAATGTCTTAAATCTCCTCTTTTCCACGAATATTATAAGGGTCAGCCGTTTAATGATAATATGCTTCGCCCGTGCCCTATGCTTGAAAATCCGCAAAAGCTCAGGCAGCTTATTAATAAGACGGGCGCTAAGTCAACAAATCTTCTCCAGCCTGAAAGCGCAGAGGAGCTTTGCTCAAAGTGCGACCTTTATGCTCAAAATTGGGCGCCAAAGGCTAAGGAAATTTGGGAGGAGCAGGAGCGCTTCCACCCATTCACGCAGTATTACCGTGACACTCCTGAGGGCAAAAAAGAGTTTGCAAATAAGTAAATGTAGTGTTGAAAGAAATTGAGTGTTTGAATAATTTTTGTGAAATTTATAATAAACACTCCATTTCCTTCTCCTTTTTTCAAAAAAGTGCAACTTTTTGGCACTTTCATTTGTATATATTATAAAAATACCCCCGATGCGAATTTCCACATCGGGGGTTAGTGTTTTTAATTATTTATTTCTGTAAATAATTGCTTCTCTTTCAGGGCCGTTTGATACCATTGTGATAGGATAGCCGATTTCCTTTTCGATAAATTCAACGTAATCCTTTGTTTCCTGAGGGAGGTCGTCATAATTCTTGATACCTCTGATATCGCAGTGCCAGCCCTTCATAGTTGTGAATACAGGCTTGCATTTCTTAAGTGTCGGAGTGGTTGGGAAGTCCTTAATAACCTTGCCGTCAACCTCATAGCCTGTGCAAATCTTGATTTCTTCAAGATATGAAAGGCAGTCAAGCGCTGTCATAACAACCTGAGTAGCGCCCTGGCAAGAAACGCCGTAGCGTGTAGCAACACAGTCAAACCAGCCGACTCTTCTCGGTCTGCCTGTTGTTGCGCCGAACTCGCCCTTGTCGCCGCCGTGAATACGAAGCTCCTGCGCCTCGTCCTCGTCAAGAATTTCAGAAATAAATTCGCCTGCACCTACTGCTGATGAATAAGCCTTTGTAACAACAACGATATCCTCGATTGAATGAGGCGGTAAGCCTGCACCTACAGCACCGTAACCTGCAAGTGTTGAAGAAGAGGTTACCATAGGATAAATACCGAAGTCAGGGTCCTTAAGTGTACCGAGCTGACCCTCAAGAAGAATGTTTTTGCCCTCTTTAAGTGCGTTTTGAAGATATGCATGTGTATCGCAAACGTAAGGAGCAATCTTCTCTCTGTATTCAAGGCAGGTTTTGTAAAGCTCGTCCTCGTCAAGAAGTGGCTTGTTATATACATATTTGATAGTAAGATTTTTGAGTGTGCAGATATTCTTAAGCTTAGCCTTAAGTGTTTCGTCATCAAAAAGCTCGTTTACCTGAATACCGATTTTAGCATACTTGTCGCTGAAAAACGGAGCAATACCGCTCTTAGTTGAGCCGAATGCATTTTTGCCGAGCCTTTCCTCCTCATATTCGTCAAGCAAAATATGATAAGGCATAAGAATTTGCGCTCTTTCGCTTACTAAAAGCTTAGGATTAAGTCCTGCTTTCTTTATGTCGTCAAGTTCCGTGCAAAACTTGTTAATATCAAGCGCAACACCGTTACCGATAATACAAGTTGTGTGGTCGTAGCATACACCCGACGGCATAAGGTGAAATGCAAATCTGCCGTGCTCGTTAATAATTGTGTGACCTGCGTTTGCACCGCCCTGAAAACGAATAACGATGTCGCTTTGGCCTGCGAATAAATCAGTGATTTTACCTTTACCTTCGTCGCCCCAGTTTGCGCCGACAATAGCTCTAACCATTTTAAAAATCTCCTGTTTAATTATTAAATTAAATTTTAAAAGCGCAGTGATGGATTGCTCACTGCGCCCTTGATTTATTATATAATAGGTATCCTGTAAAGTCAACTTTATTTTTTGATTTTACCGCCCTTATTTCCGGAATATTTAATTTTGCTGACTGAAACCTTGCCCGCAGCCGAGCTTATATATATTCCTTTTTTCTTATTTTTCTTTATTTTGCAGTTCTTTATTGAACCCTTTGACTTGCTTACAAAATAAATTCCGTTGCCTTTATTTGATGACACGGTACAGTTTTTAATGTTTGCCGTGCTTTTTGTAATGTATATTCCGTCGCTTTTGTTAGACGATACGGTGCATTTGTTAATCGTTGCGCTTGAGCCTTGGGTTAAATAAATTCCGTGAAGCTTTGCCCCTGTCGTTTTGTTGCTCGTCAAGGTGTTTGACTTTGATTTGATAAGGAAAATTGCATTGTCAACATAAGGCACACCTTTAACGTTAACCGTGTTTTTGTTCAAATTAACCTTGCTTGAATTTGCAAGCCTGATGCCGAAAACCTTTTGCTTTGTTTTGTATTTTTTATTGGTAAATGTTATTTTATTATTCTTAATATTGCTTTTCTTTGCTCCGTCAATCCAAATTCCCGTAGCGCTTCTTGCAACTGAAATGGTATTGTTTGATACTGTAATATTTTGAACGGAGTAATCGCCCTTTTTCGCAATTTTTTCGTTTGATTTAACAACCTCGCCGTAAAGCCTTATTCCGTAAGGCCATTGCTTCATAGACGAATCCTTGGTGTCAACAATGCTTATTATGTTTCCTGAAATTTGAGATGATTTGTCAACGGTAGGCGAATATGATTTGCCGGAGCATTTGTATGTATTGGGCCTTTGCGATTTGCTGTTAGGTTTGGGATTAATGCTCTTATAATAAATTCCTGCGCCGCAGTTGTTAATTGAATTATTGTTGATTGTGACGTTTAAAAAGCTTGAAGCAAGAACGGCATAGCCTGAAACATTGTTAAATGTGTTATTTGAAATATTAATGTTTTTCATATATTTGCCTGAAAAAACACTGTGAGCACCGACTCCACGATTAACATTTTCAAACACGTTGCCAAAAATATTAATGTTTTCATTCATTGTGCCGTCGTATGAACGATTGTGACCTTTGTAATTTGGGAAGTGACTTTTTTCAAGAATGTCAAGCTGAACGGCTTCCATATTGTCGCCGCTTTTACTGCCCTGACCCATAAAGGTGCAAGCTGTAATATTCACATTGTTACATCCGGCAAAGGTAATATGATGCCCGTTGTAGCAATCCTTAAAAACTGCGCCGTTAATTGTTATATTACTTGCATGCGCAAAGCTTAATATACTGCCGCTATTTTTATTTGCATCAAAAGTGCCGCCGTTTATTGTTATGTTTTTATAAAAATCCCTGCCGTACGGTGCATCTTGATTTTGACCTATTGCAAGCATGGTGCTGTTTTGATAATTTTTAATAAAAGTTGCGCCCTCGCAATTGAGTGTTGTGTTTGAATAAACCACAAGTCGGCTTGAAAGGATATATGTTCCCTCTACCGTAACGGTAAGCGGTGTAGAGGAGTCATATTTATTTTTATCAAGCGCTTTTTGAATATCAATTTCGCTTGAAAAATTATTTGCAAGCGCAGTTGCGGCAAACCCCGTGCAAGAACACAAAATCATCAGTATTGATAAAAATATTGACAGTGCCTTTTTCATAATTTTATCCCCCTTAATTGTTAATATTATTATAACATAATTGTTTTGACATTGTAAACTATAGATAGGGTTTTCCTGTTGTAAATATCAAAAAACTATGATATTATATGTTTGATTGAAATAAACTTATTGAGGTATGAATATGAAAATTTATAATGTTATGCAATACGGCGCAAAGGGCGACGGAAAAACAAACGACGCTTTTTCCATTCAGCACGCTGTTGACGATTGTGCAAAATCAGGCGGCGGCAGGGTTGTTCTTCCGAGCGGATATGTTTTTTACAGTGATTCAATCAGGCTTAAAAAGAATGTTGACCTCCATATCCAAAAGGGCGCTACTATTAAGGCTACAAGCAATATTGACGGATATATCAGGCCAAACAAGCTTATCAATGACCCTAAAACGGCGCTTATAGGCAATCCTGTAACAGGCAAGCCGAGTTTTGTATTTATTTATGCTTATGAGGCAGACGGCTGTTCAATTTCAGGCGAGGGTACAATTGACGCCAACGGTCACGCTTTTGTCGCTCGTAAGGACCAATATTATGTGACAGGCGATTTTTATCCACGTCCTACGGTTATGTATGTTGAAAAAAGCAATCACATTTCGTTTAGGGACTTCACGGTTGTTGACGCTCCGTTTTGGACTCTTCATCCGGCAGGCTGCGATGATGTTTTGATTGATAAAATCAGGATTTTGAATGACCTTGATGTTGCAAACAGTGACGGTATTGACCCTGACCATTGCTCAAATGTAAGGATTCTCGGCTGCCACGTAACGTGTGCCGACGATTGCATTTGCCTCAAGGCCTCCAAGGGTAACAGCGAATACGGCCCTTGTGAAAATATTATAATCGACGGCTGTACTCTTGTTTCAACCTCTGCCGCTATTAAGATAGGCACAGAAGGTGTGGGCGATTTCAAAAATGTTATTGTTTCTAACTGCATTATCAGCCGTTCAAACAGAGGACTTTCTATCCAAATTCGTGACGGCGGTTGCGTGGAAAACGTAAGCTATTCAAATATTATTATTGAAACAAGGCGCTTTTGCCCTGATTGGTGGGGCACTGCCGAGCCTATTGTAATTACTACATTTAACCGTGACGAAAACACAAAAAGCGGCACGATTAAAAATATTCGCTTCTTTAATGTTACCGCAAAGGGTGAAAACGGCGTTCTTATTCACGGCAACGAGGATAATATTATTGAGGATGTCACATTTGAAAACTGCTCAATTGAGCTTACAAAAACAAGCAAGTGGCAGTGCGGGCTTTACGATTTGCGTCCGTGCCTTGATTACGGTGTTGAAAGCTATGATAACTCGGCATTTTTTATCCGCTATGCCAAGGATGTAAATATCAGAAAGACTAAAACACGTTGGGGCAATCTTTGCGACAGTTACAGTTATGCCATTGATGCCGCAAATGTTGAAAATCTTAATCTTTATGAGTTTGACGGCAAGAGCGCTAAGGAAAATACGGATGATATCAAAATTGACCGTGTTAAATTAAATTATAAAAAGTAAGAGGTTTAAATTATGGTAGAGCTTAGAGCGTTTAAGGTTAATAAACTTGAGGTTGAAAACACGGTTGCACCCGGCACTCAGCTTAAACTTCAAAATCAGGTTAAATATAATGTGAACTATATGGACGGCGACAAAAAGTGCATCGGCATTTTAGAACTTAGAGTGGCAGATGCAGATTTGCAGCCGTTTGAAATCAAAATTGAAGCAGTTGCGGAATTTGCCTACGGTGATGAGGATGCAAAGCCGGATATTCATACTTCGTCTTTTGACCAGCTTTTCCCGTTTGTAAGAGAGATTATTCATAACGTGACGGGATATACGGGAATGTCGGGACTTCTTATCCCGATTATCCGTCTTAATAAGGACACCGTCAAGGTCGGCGGCCCTAATGATAAAGAAACTTCACCGCTAAATTAATTTACGGCTGTGAATAAGTAGCCATAAACGTGCCGAAATAGAAAAGGATTAGGTATTCGTATTAATTTACGAATATCTAATCCTTAATTTTTTATATCAATAACATTTGAACGTTTTGTCTTAATATCCTAAAGGATACGGCGACAAAACGTTGGACACTTTGAATTTTTAGCAAAGGGGCAGTACCAACGTACAGCACCCTTCACTAAAAATCCAATTCTGACTACTTCTTCGCAACCTTACGTCGTTGCAAACTGCGTATCACTCAAAATAACTTTTGTTTATTATTTTGGCAAAAGTTATTTATCATTCACTACGTTGCTCCTCCTTTCAAAATCTGCCGTACGGTAGTGCGTCAGATTTTGGAATACCGTAGGGGCGAACATTGTTCGCCCGTTTTTCAAACGTAAAATTTCAATCGGGGTCCCCGGAAAGCGTAAGCTTTTTGGGGAAAAGGAGAAAGGAACGGAGTGTTTATTATGAATTTTGCAAAAATTCATTCAAACACGGAATTTCTTTTGACGCTATGGCTGCTTATTCGTGACCGCCAAAAATGAAAAAAGCAGACTCGAATGAGTCTGCTTTATCTTTATCAGAAAATTAAGCGTTTACCTTTTTTGCAAGGTTGCTCTTCTTTCTTGCTGCACAGTTCTTGTGGATAAGGTTGTTAGCGGCAGCCTTGTCAATCTTCTTAACTGCGTCTTTAACAAGTACATCCTTATCGGCAGCGTTTGTTTCGATAGCAACGTTAGCCTTTTTGATAGCTGTCTTAAGTGCTGAATTAGCAGCCTTGTTAGCAGCAGCCTTCTTAGCGTTTACCTTTACTCTCTTCTTTGCTGACTTAATGTTTGGCATATTTTTCACTCCTTTTAAAACGTGATGTGTATATACGGGAATACTATTCCCTTGTGTTCTAATGCTTAAACATATTATCACAAACTTTTTGAAATTGCAAGTATTTTTTTATTTTTGGGCATACTTTTAATAAAAAACTTTGATTTTAGGTGGTTTTTATGGAAAATTGTACCGATTTGGCTGTTGAATCGTATGAAAACGGCGGAAAAACCGTTTTGGACGGAGTAAAGGTTGAGGAAAACGGAAAAATCACAACCGTAACCGTTTTTAACAAAAAAGGGGCACAGGCACTCGGCAAGGCAGTAGGGAAATATATAACCTATTGCAGCGATGCGGCAATTGACGATTCACAGATTTTTGACGGCAGACTCGATGAGCTTTCTGAAATTCTGACCTCGCTTTTACCCCAAAATATTAAAAGCGTGCTTGTTGCAGGGCTTGGAAATACAGATATAACTGCCGACGCACTCGGACCAAAGGTTGTAAATTATGTCCTTGCCACACGCCATATTATTAATGATTATAATAATGATAACAAATATTTTTCTGACTTTTTTAATGTTTCGTCAATTTCAACGGGTGTGCTCGGTGATACGGGTATAGAATCTGCCGAAATCATCAAAGGGGTAGTCAACCAAATTAATCCTGATTGTGTGATTGCAGTTGATGCTCTTGCCGCTTCGTCTGCTTCTCGATTGGGCAACACGGTTCAGCTTTGCAATGCCGGTATTTCTCCCGGTTCGGGTGTCGGCAACCATCGGTATGAAATATCCGAAAATACTCTCGGTGTTCCTGTTATTTCAATCGGTATTCCCACCGTTGTTTCTACCTCTGTTATCAAAGGGAAAAACGGCGGCGACGGTATGTTTGTCACTCCAAGGGAAATCGACAGAATTATTGAGCACGGTGCGAAGCTTATTGCAATGACCGTAAACGTCTGCCTGCAAAAAAATATTGACGCAAAAGATTTATTTTCTTTGGTCGGGTGATATATTTCACTTTTTTTCGCCATATATATTAGGTATAAAATAATATATACTATCGGTGAAGATATGAAAAAGGATTTATATACATTAATAATTAATTCAATTTTAGCTGTGTGCATAACCGTCGGTGTTGTGCTTGGCGCACCAAAAGCATCTGTTATAAGCAATTCAAAAGCGGTTGACGTTTTTTCTCCGTCGCAAATATTTTCTCAAATTAAAGATAAATATAATAAGAACAATACTGATGATAAAACACAAAAGGACAATAAGGAAAAAACAGATACCACTGCACCTGCTCAAAACATAAGTTCAAATATTACAAACATTCCGCCAGATATTCAAGCGCTTATGGATAAAGCGCAAAAGAATATTTCAAATGAAAAGAAAATCGGCAAAACAACGGAAGAAGCATACTTCGGCGGCGGAACTTTGATTAAAAGCGGCGGTATAGAAATTCAAAGCAAAATTCCCGATAGCTTTTATAAAATAAATGCAAAAAAATTGCTTGATGAAAAAGCCGATTTAAAAATTACCGACCCATCTAAGCCGACTGTTTTGATTTATCATACCCATACCACCGAAGCGTATTCGCTTCTCGACGTCGGCTACTACACCGGTTCGCTTGATACCCGTTCGTCGAAGGCAGACAGAAATATGGTGCGTGTAGGCGATGATTTGTGCAAATATCTTAACGATATGGGGATTAACACAATCCACGATACACAAATTCACGATGATAATTACACGGGCGCATACAAGCATTCACGCAAATCAGTTTTAAAATATCTTGAGGAATATCCTTCTATTGATATTACCATTGATGTTCACCGTGACGATATAACGTATGAAAATAAAACAAAGGTTAAACCTACTGCCGTCGTAAACGGTAAAAAAGCAGCTCGTATGATGATTATTGCAGGCGCAGAGTACGGTTCGGTCAGCAATTATTCGACATGGGAGTATAATTTGCGCTTCGATATGGCAGTTCAAAACAGAGTAAACAGTATGTACCCTTCTTTAATGCGCCCGATACTGTTTGCCGAGCGCAAATATAATATGGATTTAACGCATAATTCCTTTTTGCTTGAAATAGGAACGGACGCTAACACTTTGGATGAGGCAACATATTCTGCCCGCTTGTTTGCAACGGCACTCGGCGGACTTTTAAAGGATGATTATATTGAAAAATAAAATTAAGGTAGTTATGATTTTTGTGTTCTCGGCAGTTATTTTAACTCTCGGCATATCGGTTGCATATTACAATACGTGCTCGCTTGCATTTGACGGCGAGCCTGTAATTGCGTGCGTAAATGATGAAAAAATTTCATTTCTTGATTTTTCCGTTTCAAGAAAAGAACTGAAAAAGATAAAAAATGAAATTGAAAAAGCAATACCCGACAGAGCAATCAATATGTAAGCTGTATACTATTATATATAGCACGGCGTAATTTTATAGAGTAAAAATGCGGACAAACTACATTATTTAGTACCTGCTATATATTATATACATTATATATAGTACAAGTTATCAAAACAGCAAAAACCGCCGAAATGAAACACTCGGTAGAGTGTGACAAAACCTGTTGACAAAGGAGAGAATAGGTGGTAATATGTGTAAGTCGCAACGAGAGAGCGACGAGCAAAAGTGCACAGCGAAGGTTTGGAAAACGACTTAAAAAGTTTTTTAAAAAACTTAAAAAAGGTGTTGACAAACGAAGAAAGTTGTAGTATAATTGCAAAGCACTTGAGAGAGACGAGCGAGAGCGAGTCGATTAAGAGTGTAAAAAATAGGACCTTGAAAATTAAACAACGACGAGATAAAAAGGAACCCGATAAGATTCAAAAGAGTTTTATCTGTACTCGTATCTTAAAGATACAAACAGTGATTGCGAACTAGTGTTCGAGAGAGCAAAAGTTCTTGAAATGATTAGAGCGTTCTTTTAGGAGAGCGAATTAATACAATTGTTTTAAGAGTTTGATCCTGGCTCAGGACGAACGCTGGCGGCGTGCCTAACACATGCAAG
>OGZK01000341.1_pt1 | contig 45897 bp, 51 predicted proteins | sample 1576791 | NCBI WGS metagenome assembly OGZK01 (sample SAMEA3541556, study PRJEB24748) | human gut metagenome | biome: human gut; feature: human-associated habitat; material: faeces | place: China | collected 2012
ATATTTTAAAAAAGTTACAACTTTTGTTCAAAAAATGATTATCGGCAAATTACTATTTGTCTTTCAATATATATTATATCATATAGATTTATTTAACACAACATATTTTGACAGGTTTACATCATCTTTTGATAACATTTCATAAAATTGTTCTGCAATTTTATCTTGATTGTATTTTAGTCTTTTGAAAGCATTGGCAACAGAACTTCTATTATAGTAATATTCATTTTCAAAATGATTTTTTAAAACTTTTTTATACAAATTATTTTTTTGTTTCTTTTTTTCTTTTTTATAATGCAATAAAACTGCTTCATTAACCAAATCGTTCATTGTTATAATTTCTTTTGATTTTGATAATTCTAATATTGATATAGTGTTTTTTGCTATCAGAGAAAACGAAGATTTATATTCGTAGAGAAAGGAGGAAAATGTTGTCTGCCGTTAAAAATGCTGAAAAAGATAAAAAGGAAATGACTGATTGTTTTGCTTATGTTAGTAAAAATTATTGTAATGCACTATCAGTAAAAAAATGTAGTCAATGCAGTTTTTACAAATCAAAACAAGAAGTTCCTAATTACCAAAAATATTTATTGAATAGTAAAAAAGGAGAAAATGAAAAAAATGAGAAATAATATTGAATTAATACTATGGTCTATCCTTACAGGACTATTACTATGCAACTCATTTGAGATAGCAACAAATATTTGTGATAAGATGGAAATACCTTATGATCTATGTATAAGTGTCGCAAGTATAGGCTTTAGAGCAGAACTAACTATTGTATTGTGTATTGCTATGTTAGTTGTATTTTATAAAAGTACACATTATATTACTAATTCATTAGTAAGATTGATTTATTGTTAAATTGTTAAATAGTCGCTAGTACAGGACTATTTTTATTTTGTCTAAAAAATATAATTAAAATTAAATAAGTATAAATAAACATAAATAAAAAAAAGAGAATTTAATAAAAAATTCCCTAAAATTTCCCTAAAAAAATTTTAAAAAAAGAATTTGCAACTTTGCAAACCCTTATAAAATCTAGTAAAAATTGATTTTTAAATTTATAAATTAAGTCAGTGGCTAATTAGGTATGAACCGAACTATCTAGCCAGTTGATATACCCCGCCAAAACGTTTTGCTTCAACAAAACTAGATATATTATAACAATAATTAAATAAAAGTGCAATACTTTTCTTGTTTTATATTTGCAAATATAGTATAATTACTATGAAGAGTAGGAGGGAATAACTTGGCTAGAAGAAGAAGAGTTAATATAGATACAAATCCTTTACAATCAGTTACAATAGGAAGAACTGATACAAAAAAATATGGTTGGATTGGAACACTTTTTTTATTTATTATTTTTATTGTGGTAATTTATTTCTTACCTGATATCCAAAAAGCATATCGTGATTATTTATATAATAAAGCCTTTACGAATAATTATGTAGTAAATAATAACACTACAAATGGTACTGAAAATGGGACTAACACCACAACAAATGTTACCGAAAATAGTAAAAATACTATTTATGCATTTACAAATAATGAAGTAAAGTTAAATGAAACTACATTTACTGATATTAGTTTTGATGCTGGAACACTAAGTTTTTTAGTTAACAATAATGCAGATAAAGAACTTAATTTAACAAATGATTCATATTTTATTAGATTATATGATGATAGTAATACTCAAATTTCTGTAATTAAAATTAATGGTATTATTACTAATAAATCTAATAAAAACTTTTCATATCAGTTAAGTGTTACTCCAACAAAGTATAATATTGCTAAACTCGAGGAAAGTGATTATGATTTAATTAGCCTTGATGTTGATAGTGAAAATAAATCTGCGATGACTTGTAAAAATAATAATGGCGAATCAATTATATATTTTTTTGAAAATGATAAGTTATTTAAATATGAAGATACTATAATAGTTACTAATGATAATGTAAATTATACAAACTTATTTAATGAATACACTACTTTAGCAGCATCTTTTGAAGGTAAGTCAGGTGTTACTGCAACAGTAACTGAAATAACTAATGGATTTAGATATAGATTAACTATGGATTATAATGCTGGTGATACAAAAATAGATAATATTTATTACTATAGTAAAGGAGTAAGTCCAATTAAAATTAATTATGAAATGACCGCTGAATTCTTTACTTGTAGTTAGTAAGGAGAAAAATGAATTTTAATATTAAAGATTTTACAGGACCTTTAGATTTAATGCTTCATATGGTTAAAAAACATGAACTTGACATATATGAAATAGATTTAAAGATAATAATAGATGAATACATCAACTTTATAAACTCACTTGATAAAAATGATTTAGATAATAAAAGTGAGTATTTAGTTATGGCATCAGAACTAATACATTTAAAAAGTAAAATTATATTAGGTTTTGATGAAGAAGAAGACGATGATAATTATGAAATTAATAGTGAAGAAGATTTGCGTAATAGATTAATTGAATATGAAAAATATCAAACTATTACTAATGATTTTCGTGAACTTGAAAAAAATAGACAAGATTATTTTACAAAAGTACCAGAAAGTTTAAAGGAATATGCTAATAATGAAACTTATTTAAGTGATGATGTTTCTTTAGAGGATCTTGTTAATGCAATGCTTGAAATATCTGAAAGATTAGAGTATAAAAAACCAAGAAATACAAAAATTGCTAGAAAAGAAATTAGTGTTAAAGATAAAATTAATTATATAAAAGATATTTTGAGTAGAGAAAAAAAGGTTGAGTTTACTAGGCTTTTTAATGAATGTACAAAAGAGGAAATTGTTGTTACTTTTTTAAGTATTTTAGAAATGAGTAAAGATAATTTGATAACCTTGTCACAAAACAAAAATTTTAGTAAAATATATGTTGAGGTATATAATGAATAAATTAGCAGTTTTAGAGGGAATACTATTTGTGGTCGGAGATGAGGGTATTACTTTAGAAAAAATTTGTGAAGTTTTGGAAATTGATGAAAAAGAAGCTAGAAAACTTTTAAATGATTTACAGAAAGAATATGAAAAAGCTGAAAGAGGTATTCGAATAAGTTATTTATCTAACTCTTTTAAATTAACGACTAAAAAAGAGCATATTGAGTATTATCAAAAACTAGTTAAGGATACTTCAGGTGCTGAAACATTATCTCAAGCAGCACTTGAAACACTTGCAATTATTGCATATAATGAACCAATTACTAGAACTGGTGTAGACAATTTAAGAGGAATTTCTTCATCTTTTATGATAAAAAAATTAATGGCAAAAGACTTAATTAAAGTATGTGGAAAGTCTGATTTACCGGGACATCCAAATTTATATAAAACAACTAGAGAATTTTTAGATTATTTTGGACTTGCATCATTAAGTGATTTACCAGAAATTAAATTTAATAAAGAAAATTCAAATGAAGAAGTAGATTTATATAAAAGTACATATAAAGAAAACTAACAAGAAGGTGATAGTATGTGTGGAATCGTAGGATTTGTAAATAATAAAGAAAACAAAGAGAAAATAATTAAAGATATGTCAAAAAAAATTGAGCATCGTGGTCCAGATGGTGAAGGCTTTTATATTGATGATAATTGTGCACTTGCTCATCGTAGACTTGCAATAATTGATTTAAATACTGGTGCACAACCAATATATAATGAAGATAAAAGTAAGGTTATTATTTATAATGGAGAAGTTTATAATTTTAAAGAATTAAAAGAGGCTTTATTAAAAAAGAAACATATTTTTAAAACAAAAACTGATACTGAAGTAATACTTCATGGTTATGAACAGTGGGGTGAAAAACTTCCAAATCATTTAAGAGGTATGTTTTCTTTTGCAATATGGGATAAAAATAAAAATGAACTATTTATGGCAAGAGATGGTTTTGGTATTAAACCACTTTATTATGCAAAATTTAATGATACATTTATGTTTGCCTCAGAGCCAAAAGCATTTTTAGCAAATCCAGATTTTGAAAAGAAATTAAATACTGATATATTATCTGCATATTTATGTTTTAACTCTGTTCCAACATCAGAAACCTTTTTCAAGGGGGTATATAGACTTGACCCTGGAACCTATTTAATCTATAAAGATGGTAAGATTAAAACAAAAAGTTTCTTTACACTAGAATTTAAAGAAAAAAATGATGATATGGATAAAATTGTTGATAATATTGATAAAGCAATGAAAAATTCAGTTGAATATCATCAAATAAGTGATGTTGAAGTAGGTTCATTTTTATCAAGTGGAATAGATTCTTCGTATATAGTTTCACTTGCAAAACCAGATAAAACGTTTACTGTTGGATATGATAATCCAAAATTTGATGAAATTAGTTATGCAAAAGATTTATCTGATAAGTTAGGTATTGAAAATTATTCAAAGAAAATTACTATGGATGAATATATAGAATCTTTTCCTAAAATTATGTATTATATGGATGAACCTTTAGCGGACCCATCAGCAATTGCTTTATATTTTGTGTCAGAAATTGCTTCGAAAGAGGTAAAAGTTGTTCTTTCTGGTGAAGGAGCAGATGAATTTTTTGCAGGTTATAACTCTTACCAAGAGGAGCTTACTATGCAAGGATATATGAAATTACCTTATTTTTTAAGACATATTGTCTCAAATATTGTAAGTATTTTTCCAGATATAAGAGGTTTTAATTTTCTTTATCGAAGAGGACAAAAGTTAGAAAATTATAACATTGGTTTAGGAAGAGTATTTCGTGATAAAGAAGCACAAAGTATTGTTAAAATTCCAAATCAAATAAATACAAAAGATATTGTAAAGAATGTTTATGATAGATATAAAGATAATTCTACATTAATTCAAAGACAAATGATTGATTATTATTATTGGTTAGTAAATGATTTTTTACACGCAGTAGATAGAAATACAATGATGTTTGGCCTTGAGGCAAGAACTCCTTTTCTAGATAATAAAGTTTATGAAGTTGCAAAATCTTTACCTACTTATGCAAAAATAAATAAAGAAACTACAAAGGTTGCTCTTAGAAAGGCTGCTTCGAAGGTAATACCTAATGAAGCATATAAAAAGAAAAAACTTGGGTTTCCTGTTCCTTTGAGAGAATGGATTAAAACTGATAAGTTATATAATATAATTAAAGAAAAATTTAATGGTGAAAGTGCAAAATTATTTTTTGATACAAAAAAAATTAATAAACTTCTCGAAGAACATAAAAATGGTAAAAGAGATTCATATAAAAAGGTTTGGACAATATACACATTTTTAGTGTGGTACGACATATATTTTAATGAAATATAGAAAGGATTAATTATGATAAATATTAAAACTGATTCAAGAAAAGTTAAAAAAGGTGATACTTTTATTGCTATAAAGGGAAATACTGTTGATGGACACGATTATATTGAAAAAGCAATTGAAAATGGTGCATCAAAAATAGTATGTGAACATGGAAGTTATAACGTTGAAACAATTGTTGTTCCTGATACAAAAGAGTATTTACAAAAATATATTGTTGATAATTATAAGGATATTGTTAATAAACTTGATATTATTGGTGTAACTGGTACAAATGGTAAAACAACTACTTGTTTTCTAACTTATCAAATGCTTAATAAACTTGGAATTAAAACTGCTTATATTGGTACAATTGGTTTTTATATAGAAAATGAAGTTTATGAACTACCTAATACAACTCCTGAGATAACTGAGATTTATTCAATGCTAACTACTGCTCTTGAAAAGGGCTGCAAAGCTGTTGTAATGGAAGTTTCATCACATGCTTTATCTTTTAAAAGAGTCGAAGGTTTATCTTTTACTATTGAGGCATTTACAAATCTTACCGAGGATCATTTAGATTATCATAAAACTATGGAAAATTATTTAAAAGCAAAACTTTTAATTTTAGATTACCTAAAGAACACTGGTACAATTATTGTTAATAATGATGATGAATATGGTAAGTATTTTGAAAAGAAAAATTATAAAACAATTGGATTTACTAAATCTGATTATGAAGTAATAAGTTATGAAAGTACTGATAGTGGTACAATAATTAATTTTAAATATCATGAAAAAAATTTAAATGTTACAACTAATTTAAGGGGTAAATTTAATGTTTATAACTATATGACAGCACTAGCCATAATTAATACTTATGGAATAGATATTCAAAAAATATTTGATATAACTAAAGATGTTTTTCCTCCAAAAGGAAGATGTGAACAAATTAAAGTACGTGATGCTGAAGCAGTTATTGACTATGCCCATACACCAGATGCTGTTGAAAAAATAATTAATTCTTTTTTAGAAAATAAAAAAGGTAAAATAATTACTATTGTAGGTTGTGGTGGAGATAGAGATCCTAAAAAAAGACCTATTATGGGAAATGTTGCTACCCAAAAAAGTGATTATGTAATATTTACTAATGATAATCCTCGTACTGAAGACCCTAAAATAATTATGGATAATATAATAAGTGGTGTTCATAAAACAAATTATGAAATAATCTTTGATAGAAAAGAGGCTATTAATAAAGGATTAGAAATGCTTAATAAAAATGATACTTTATTAATTCTTGGTAAAGGACATGAAGATTATCAAATTATAGGACATGAAAAACATCACCTAGATGATAAAGAAATTGTTTTAGACTATTTGAAAAAACAATAATTAAATGATATAATGTATTTGTTTGTTGCTTGTATGGCGGAATTGGTAGACGCGATAGACTCAAAATCTATTTTTCCAAAAGAAAGTATCGGTTCGACCCCGATTACAAGCACCAATAAAATACTTAACTCGAGCTTTTTAGTTCGAGTATTATTTTGATTAAATATTTATTTATTTTATATAAAATTATGATATAATATCTCATAAAAAGGAGGCATTTTTATGATTGATTCAGATTATCAGGCAAATGAAGAATTATTAGCGGCTCAAAAGGAACTAGGAATAGAAACTTTTAATGCACATTTTCGTGAAGTTTTTGGCATTCCTTGTTTAGATTTTGTTAATTCAATAGTAATAAATTTACCAGAACCTTGTTATGCAAATTGTGAATATTGTATTGATACATATCTTAGAAAAAATTCAATAGATAATGCAAATTTTCTGAAAATATGTGAAAAAGTATTAAGGGAGTTTCCTAATATAAAAAATGTTGCTATTACTGGTGGGACACTTAATTCTAAAGATTTTAATAGTTTAATAGATTTAATAAAAGCTTACTTTCCCGATTCATATATAAACTGGAATACTAATGGTGCAGCACTTAACGAAGATTATTTTAGTGGTATAACTAAAATTAATCATATAAATTTACATCGCAATTCTGTTAACGAAGAAATAAACAAAAAAATATTCAAAGCCACAAAACCAATTTTGACTATTGAACAGGCTAAAATTCTTTTTGGAGAAAAACTTTGCTTAAGAGTTACAATTGATGAATCGTTTGATATCGATGAATATTCTAGATTAGGAATTCCACTATATTTAAATCGTCTTTTACCTGGCAGTAAAGAAACAGATGATGTTTTTAATTACACACTAAAAAAACTAAATATATCAAATGAAACTGATATAAGAAGACGAAATGTATACTTAATTGCTAATTATCAAGGCATACCAGTTCGTATTTGTGTAGGTGATAAACTAGCAACTCATATTCAAAATCGTAGACCAACATATCTTAATGTTGCAATAATTCATAGAAGCGGAATTGTATGTGGTTCTTGGTTTGAGGATGATAAGCTTATCTATAATCCAAGTACTCAGTTAGAAAATAATAAAAATAATGTACAAAAACTTTCTTTAACAAAAAGTATTAAATAATTATGAAAAAAAATTTTAAAGTTGTCGAATTCGATCAGTTTAGAAATGAAACGGGAAGACATTCCACTACTATATCTTCCCAATATTCAAATAATTTTGTTACATTTAATGTATACATGGTATAATTTATTTATAAGTGGGTGCTTGTGAAGGAATAACGATGTGTTGGCTAAGCCAGTAAGCACATATAAAAGTGTGTGAGTATTCATCTCGCCTGGGGCATTCATCAATTTTAATATTATCATTAATATTAAAATACATTCTAGGACTTTATGTCCTTTTTTTTAATATAAAATTATGTTAAAATATTTACGGAGAGATTATGGATAAAATTATAAAAAATATTCTAAAAAAAATTGAAAGTGAAGGATATGAAGCCTATATAGTAGGTGGTTTTGTTCGTGATTATCTACTTAAAAAAAACTCTTATGATGTTGATATATGCACAAATGCTAAACCTAAAGATTTAATTCATTTATTTAATGTGAAACAAAATCTTAATAATTATGGTGGACTTAATATGAAAATTAAAAAATACAACATTGATATAACAACATATAGAAAAGAAAAAAAATATGATAATAGAAAGCCTATTGAAATAGAATATGTTAGCAATTTACTCGAGGATATTAATCGAAGAGATTTTACTATAAATTCAATATGTTTAGATAAAAATGATAAAATATTAGATTTATTAAATGGTAAGGAAGACCTTAAGAAAGGTATTATAAGATCGCTTGGCAATGCTAATGATAAATTTACTGAAGATCCCCTTAGAATGCTTAGGGCAATAAGATTTGCAAGTATATTAGATTTTGATATCGAAGAAAATACTTATAATGCAATTAAAAATAATTATGAAAAGGTTAGTACTTTAAGCCCTAAAAGAGTTAAAGATGAATTAATTAAAATATTTTCAAATAAAAATTTTAAAAAAGGTTTAAAGCTTTTAGATGAAACAAAAATAAGTGAAGTTTTAGGACTTAAATATAATGAAGATATAACTTTTACTGTGGATATTTTAGGTATGCTTTCTCAAATAGAGGTAAAACAAATTGAATATACTAAAGAGGAAAAAGATAATATTGCCAAGATAAAGGAAATAATAAATCAAAATAGAATTAATAACTTTACATTATTTAATTATGGATTATATCTTTCTTATGTAGCCGGAGATGTTTTACATATAAACAAACAAACTATCAACAAAATATATAAAAATCTTCCTATAAAAAGTATGAAAGATATTGATATAACTGGTAAAGAAGTAATGACACTTTTAAATCTTGAACCCTCAAAAAAGGTTAGTGAAATAATAACTGATGTTAAAATTGAAATTTTAAAAAAGAATTTAAAAAATAAAAAAAATGAAATTAAAAAATTTATATTAGGTAGGTACAAAAATGAATAAAGACAACAAAAAATTTATAATTGAAACCCTTTTTTTAAAAGAGGCATTAAAATATAATTTAACTTTAAAAGAGTTTATAGTTTTAATGTACTTTGATAATGATTATGATTTAACTTTTGATATAAAAAAAATATCTAAAGCGACTTGTTTATCTGAAAATGATACTTTAATAGCCTTTAATAGTTTACTTACAAAAAAATTAATTAAATTAAATCAAATTAAAAATGAAGGTGGAAAAGTTATTGATAAAGTATCATTAGAAAATTTTTATAATAACTTAAAAGAAACTATTGATTTAGAAAAAGAGGAAAAGAATGAAAATAGTATTTTCTTTAAATTTCAAGAAAAGTTTGGTAAAGGTTTATCAGGTATGGACTATGAAATAATAAATGCTTGGCTTTCAAAAGGGTTTAGTGAATCACTTATTCTCGAAGCCTTAGATGAAGCAATTAAAAATGATGCACCTTCACTTAGATATATAGATAAAATATTATTTGAATGGAATAAAAAAGGATATAAGGGTAAGGAAGAGTTAGAAAAAGAAATTAATGAAAATAAAATAAATAAGGAAGTAAAAAACTTTGAAACAAGTGTTTTTGAATATAATTGGTTAGATGATGATAACTAATTTAAGAGATAATTTAGATTATTATATACCTAATCCTAAGTGTGAACTAGATTATAATAAAGATTATGAACTTTTAATATCTGTGATGCTTTCTGCTCAAACAACAGATAAAAGAGTTAATGAAGTAACTAAAGAGTTATATAAATATAATTTAAATGAAATAGCTTCTTTAGATGTAAAAATAATCGAAGATATTATTAAACCTTTAGGTTCTTATCATAAGAAAGCATTATATATTAAAGAAATTAGTAACATTTTATTAACAAAATATAATGGAATAGTTCCAAATAATAGAAAAGAGTTAGAACTAATGCCTGGTGTAGGTAGAAAGACTACGAATGTGGTTTTATCAGAACTATTTGATATTCCTACAATGGCGGTAGATACACACGTAGAAAGAGTTTCAAAAAGACTAGGACTAGCTAATAAAAATGATGATGTTTTAAAAATAGAAAAAAAGTTATCTAAAATATTTGATAAAAGTGAATATAATAAAATTAATCATCAATTACTTTTATTTGGTAGATATTATTGTAAAGCAAAAAATCCATTATGTCAAAACTGTAAAATGGATTGTAAATATAAAAAAACAAGGAAAATTTAATCCTTGTTTTTAGTTTAATCCAGTATCTTTATCTTTATCCTTATCCTTATCTTTATCTTGATTAATTATATCATCGATTGTTGTATCAGTTTTTGTAGTAACATTAATAATTAAACCATCTGATTGGTTTGCCTTAAAGATTGAATAACTTGATTTAATAATAAATTTATATGATTTTCCACCTTCGATAGTTTGTTTATAGCTTGTTCCTTCGGTAAAGGTCAATTCTTTTAAAGAACCATCTTCATTTTGCATATAAACTTCATAACCTTGTTTACCAATATAACTATTATTATATTCAATTCTTTTTTCATAATATTTTGTAGCAAATGCTGCATAATTATCATTAAAATAATTTTGTAAATAAGTACTATTTATTGCATCTGGTGTTTTAATACCTGTCCAAGAAAGTGTTACTTCATTACCATTATAACTTGCTTTTCCTCCTGTAGGAGCCTCAAGTTTTTGATATCTTATTGATGTTTCAGTTGGTTCTGTTCCTTCCTTAAATAGTTCAGTCATTCTCATATCTTCAGGAGTATATTCACTTGCTAACATTAAAGGTACTGTTTCTTTTTCAACTTCAACACTTATTACACCCGAAGGCCTTTTAAATGTTTTATTCGTGCTATAAATATTTCTTGCAAGAGCTTCCATTATTCTACTTCTTGCAGTCCATCCAGTATTAGTATTCATATAATAATCAGTTCTATGTCTATCATATCCATACCATAAAGCAATTGAATATTCTGGATTATATGTAATGTTCCAAGAGTCTGGAATTAAATCTGCAGGTAAATTTTGTGCTTTTTGTGTTGCTGTATCAAGATTTGTTGTACCTGTTTTACCAGCAACTTCAGTACCACTTATTTTTATTGAACCAGACCAACTATCTCTAACTGTGTCTACTAAAACATTAGTAATCATATAAGATGTTTCTTCACTAATAACTTTTTCTTTTGTATATTTATTTTCATATGTTGTTCCATCTTCAAAAATAACTTTTGTAAATGAATAAGGTTTAATGTAATATCCACCTCTGCCAAATACAGCATAAGCAGCACTCATTTCAAGTGGGTTAGTACCATTGAAACCACCAATTGAGGCAGATTCATATAATGCAGAACCATAATTAATTCCTACGCTATGAACAAAATTTTCAATTAAACTTTGATCTTTAGCAGCTACCTTTTGAAATGCTTGTAAGGCAGTTACGTTTCTTGAACCAATAAGACCTTTTCTTAACGTAATCATACCTTGATATTTTCTATCGGCATCATTAATTGATTGACCTGTTGAATATGCATAAGGTTCATCGAAGAAATAATCTCCTGGAGAACCATTTAGATATTCCATATAAGGTGCATAATCAAATAATGGTTTTGCAGTAGAACCTGGTTGACGATTAATATCAGTTGCACGATTTAATCCTCTTGCACCATATTTTCTACCTCCAGAAAGAGCAATTATCGAACCATCCTCGATTGATGTAATTGCAGTTCCTTCTTGGTCATAATCATTATAGTATTTAAATAATTCACCTTTTTCAAGTTTAACAAGAACATCTTGTACTTTTAAATCAAATGTAGTATAAATTTTCATTGGTACTTGTCTAGCGTCTTTTTTAGTTTTTTCATACACTTCATCAATTACATGGTCAATTATTGCTTGATAATCGTTAGTAGATACTGCATCACTATCATCCGCTACCATACTTTCAATTGGTATTTCAAGTACAGCATTCATTTCTTCTTCAGTTATGTATCCATGATTAACCATTAATTTTAAAACTATTTTTTGTCTATTTCGACAACCAACAGGGTTTTTGTATGGATTATATAATCTTGGGTTTTGATACATTCCAACAATTAATGATGCCTCAGCAAGGTTTAAATCTCTAACACTTTTACCAAAAAAATGTTGACTTGCTTGTTCTATACCATAAATACCTGTTGTATTAATGCTTCTTCCGTTGGCATACCATAATGAGTTTGAATAAAATTCTAGTATTTCTTCTTTAGTATATGAACTTTCTATTTTAAATACAGCCATATATATATCGGTAAATTTACGAACAATACCCGCTATACCTTCGGAAGCTCCATTTGTATAAGTCTTTTTAACAAGTTGCATTGTAATAGTTGAAGCACCACCTGCTTTTGAGGAAACAAGCTGTCCCACTGAGGCTTTTAAAAATCTGGCAATATCAAGTCCATTATGTTGGAAAAATCTTGAGTCTTCAGTAGCTATTAAAGCATCAATATATACCTGAGGAAGATCTTTATACTCAATAAGTTCACGGTCTTCTTGTCCAACCCTTGCAAATTCAATTCCATTTTTATCATAAATAACTGTAGCTTCCTTTTTATATAGTTTATCTTTTTCAAAGTTTGGAGCACTAATTATAATATAAAGCACAAATATTAAAACAGCACTTGCACAAAATATTAAAAAGCTAAATATTATTTCCCAAATAAATCCTTTTCTTCCTTTTCTTTTTATTTCATTATTAATTTTTGTTTTTACATTACTATTAAAATTCTTTAATTTTCTTTGAATTTTTAATTTTCTCATACATTCTCCTTTATCATTAAATCAACAGCTTTTATATAATCTATTCCTTTTAAATAATTATAATCAAGTTTATAACCATTTTCTTTTATAAAATCATAAGGAATACTTTTTCTTTCTTTTTTATCAATAAAAATAAATAACATTTTTGCCGGTAAAGCATAATATTCACTATTAATTGCAATAAGTAAAAAGCATATTCCTTTGTGTTTTACAATATTTTTCATATGTTTAATTTGATGCTCTGCTATATTATTAAGCGGTAAAAAATTTTTATTTGTATTTTTTGCATCAAATTCTATGTAGTAGCCTTTATAAACTCCATTATAATCTAAGGTAGATTGAGTTAAATAAAAGGCATCAGTTATTCTTTTGTTATCATAATTATATTTTACTACTTGAATAGGTGTAGGTTTTTTATAGATTACAGCAATATCCTTTTCTAAGTAGTACTCGTTGGTTTGGTTAATAAAATTTTCTAAATCCATACCACGGTTGCCATAATTAATTTGTTTTTTATAGGTCTTTTTAATTGCAGTTGGATAATTCATTTATATTCACCATTTTAATTATAGCATACTTTTTTTATAAAATAAATGACATGTTTTGTCGAAGTTGTTGATAACATTTTTCTTTTATCATATTATAATAGTGGTGATACTAATGGATATAGATTTTATTATAAGTAAATTAATTGATGATACTAATTATGCTAAACTTTTGATAAAATATGAAAACCTTACGGATATTGACAAATAAGTAAGAAATTTGCTATAATTTTTATGTTGGAAGGTGTAAAAATGTATAATGAAAAGATTTATTTAACACCAGGGGAGATACTAGAGCATGATTTCAAAATTGATGCAAGAGGATATAGGCCTCAAGAGGTTGATAAATATCTTGATATGATCATAAGAGATTATACTGAGTATAATAATATTATTAAGAATCTTAAAGGTCAAATTAATGATTTAACATCAGATAATTATACACTTAAACAAGAAATTCGTGCGTTAAAAGAAAAACTTGAAACGCAAGAGGATAGTTCTAACAAACAAGTTACTAACATTGATTTACTAAAAAGAATAAGTAACTTAGAAAAAATTGTTTATGGAAGAAATGAATAATATCTTTAGACAAACGCTGTAAGACTTTTAGTTTTATTGAGGAAAGTCCATGCTCACTTATCCTGTGATGGATAATATGTTCGTGCTTAAGGAATAAATAACTTAAGGTAGCATATGCTAACGGCTCCGAAAATTTCTGAAAATGAAATGATTAGGTATAAAAGTGCCAAAGAGACGAGTCTTTTAGAAATAAAAGAAGTGGAACGTGGTAAACCCCGCGAGTGAGAAACCCAAATTTTGGTAGGGGAGCTGGTCAAGGGAAAACGAACCTAAGACTAGATGTACTTTGTACATAGATAAATGTTTGTCACCAGTAATGGTACAGAACATGGCTTATTAAGATATTATTTTTATTTTTTAATTAAGGAGAGATTTAGTTTGAAAGATATTGGAAGTCTTTTTCTAGATACTAGAGAGGCTGCTGGTCTTTCCCTTGAGGAAGTAAGTAGTGATCTTAATCTTGAAAAAGTAATTCTTGAAAATATCGAAGATGGTAAAACTGGTGCATTTCAAGACATATTTGCATTAAAAAAATATATTAGTAATTATGCTAAATATTTAGGACTTGATGCTGATAAAATAGTAGATGAGTTTAATGAATATGTTTTTGAAACAACATCAAAAATACCTGTAAAAGATATTGAAAAGGAAATCGAGGAAAATACTAAAGGTAATGAAGAAAAAGTATTTTCACCATATACAAGACATGAAAAGAAACCAAATAATGTTTTATATGTACTTGTATATGTATTAATTGTTATTTTAGCAGTTTTTGCAGTTTTCTGGGCTGTAAAACAAATTACTGTTAACACTAGAGTTGCTAGTGAGATAAGTTATAAGGAGTAGGAAATGAATTTACCAAATAAACTTACAATTTCAAGAATTGTTTTAGCATTTATTATACTTATTATGTTATGTATACCATGGCATGCTTTAGGCTTTTCATGGCCAGTATATTTATATCATGGAGTTACATTTAATTTAAAATATATTATTGCAGGAACTTTATTTCTAATTGCCTCACTTACAGATAAACTTGATGGACATATAGCAAGAAAATATAATATGGTTACTGATTTTGGTAAGATGGCTGATGCTATTGCTGATAAAATCTTAGTAAATGGTGTACTTATTATACTTGCGTATGATAGAGTGATTCCTTTGGTAGTACCAGTTGTTATTATTACTCGTGATATTATTACTGATACTTGTAAAATGATTTCTGGAAATAAGGGTAAAGTAGTAGCGGCTTCCTCAATGGGAAAAATTAAAACTGCCTTTATGATGGTTGGATTAACACTAACTTTCTTTAGTAATTTTCCTTGTGAGTTTTTCCACTTCCCACTTGCAAAAATATGCTTAATTATAGCAACAATATTCAGTGTTATAAGTGGATGTCAATATTATTATAATACTAGAGAATTTGTTATTCCTAAAAATGATAAAAAATCAAAATAATGGTGCAAGGCATCATTTTTTTATGCTTTGATATATATAAAAAGCCCATACATGTATAATTTTTTCGAATAATATAATGTAAAAGGAGGAATTACCTATTATGAATTGTGATAAAAGACCTGCTATGGAATATATGGGTAAAGTAGAAAATATGATGGGATGTACATGTGAACCAGTTTATGAGTGCCCAGAGGAAAGGGTGTGTCATAGATATATTTGCTATGAAGTACCTCATATTAAACCTTGTAATACTAGAATAATTAATCATCATATTTATAAACATACTTTTACTCCATGTAATACGTGTTGTGAAGAAAATGTTGTAGAAAATATTTACGATAGAAGATGCTAATTAAAATCTCGAAAGAGATTTTTTTGTTTGACAGTTTGCACTAAAAAATAGTGTTTTTTTAGCATAAGTTAGACAAAAATTAATTTTCATAAAATGCGTACTTTGCAAATTAATAATAACATTTTCTATTAGTAAAGAAAGTTAAGTAAACGCTAAATATCAAAAAACATTTAGTTTTTTTAATATTGAAAATATAGTATAATAGGATTAGCGAAAGGTAAATGTAATATGAGTAAAGATATAAATGTAGTAGCGGCTTTAATTTTTAAGGATAATAAAGTATTAATTGCAAAAAGATCTACGGATAAAGATGCAAAAGGTAAATGGGAATTTCCTGGTGGTAAAGTTGAAGAAAATGAAGATGAAAAAATAGCTATAGAAAGAGAAATTTATGAAGAATTTGATGTAAAAGTTAAAGCAAAAGATTTTATATCACAAAGCACTTTTAATTATCCACATGGTAATGTAATACTTAAATTATATGAATGTGAATATATTGATGGTAACTTTAAACTTCGTGCACACTCAGAATATGCTTGGGTAAAAATAAAAGATTTATTAAATTATGATTTAGCTCCTGCAGATATACCTCTTGCAAAAGATGTAATGGAAAGATACAAGTAATTTAATATGAGGTTTTTTGAAGTGAAAAATGTAAAGATTTTAGTATTAATTATTTTATTAATGCCTATTGGCGTTTATGCTCAAAGAGGTTGTTGTTCTCATCATGGAGGCGAAGCTGGTTGCTCTTCAGATGGAAGAAAGATATGTGCTGATGGTACTATAAGTCCAACATGTACTTGTATACCAGAAAAGGTTGATGTTTATGGTTGTACGGATTCAAGTGCAAGTAATTATAATCCGAATGCAACAATAAATAATGGAACGTGTGTATATGATGTTCTTGGTTGTATGGATAAGGAAGCTAAAAACTATAATGAAAATGCAACAAAAGATGATGGCTCTTGCAAATATGATATAAAAGGATGTATGGATAGTTCAGCAGAAAATTATAACAAAAATGCCACAGTAGATGATGGGTCATGTAGTTACCCTTCAGAAGATTAAGCTTCAAACGGTGAAATAATTGGTGTTCTTTTAACTACTGGTTTAGCGGTTGGTGGCTATCAAGCTATAAGGAAGTACAAAAAGAAATAAAAAGGAAATGTATTATGAAATTTGTAATAGATGAAAATACTGAATTTAGTAATAAAATATTGTTATATTTAAGTATTTATAGAGTTTTGAATAAAATAGCAACAATACTATTATGTTTAATTATCTTTTGTAATTTTAATAATATTTTTTGTTTATTATTCTTAGTTGGATTAATAATTAAAAATATTTTGTTATTTTTTAAAATTAAAATTATAATAAATTATGATGATCAAGTTTTAAAAAAATTTGAAAGTGATTGTGCTTATTTCAAAGGTATATCAAAAATTGAAATAAACAACCAAAATTATTTATTCTCAGTAAAAAAGCATAAACCATATTATATTAATTTTAATTTATCAATTTATGAAATAAAATTAAATGGCTGTTGTATGTATTGTTTACCTAAAGGATTATTATTTTTTTCAAAAGAAACTGTTGATTATATTAGTTTCAAAAATTTAAAAATCAATTACGATAAAAATTTAAAATGTATAATTATAAATAAAATAATTGATTTAGAAAATATAGTTTTGTATTTATCAAATGAAACGTTTGATATATTTTTAAAGTACTTTGATAATGCAAAAGAGACATTTGATAGCACAAATGAAAAAATGGAAAAAAGTGACATCATTATTAAAAGCATTAAGGATTTGAAACTAAATAATAATAATATATTGACAGATGATGTTGTTGCTAAAGAAACTATTAATAGTAATGAATATAAGTATCCAACACTAGATTTAATTAAAAATAAAAAATCTACAATTAAAAAATATATTCGAAAAATAAATAATAATAATTCTAGTATTATGATTCCTATTGGAGAACATAATAGAAAATTAATTTTAGAAAATATTGAGGATGTTTTATATTATTCAATTTATGGAAAAATAATGTCTGGAAAATCTTCATATGTTAATTCAATACTATCATTTTTACTATTTTATGATCCGATAATGTTGAAATTACTTATTTACGATTCTAAGTCTATTGAATATTTTGATTATAATTTTTGTTCACATCTTCTATGTCCGGTTATTGTTAATTCTGAAAAATTTTCAAAAATAATTCAAAAAGTATGTGCAGAAATTGATAAAAGAGTAGATTTTTTGATTTCGAAAAATGCTAGAAGTGTTGATATTTATAATGAAACCGCTATAGAAAAAATACCAACTATTATAGTTGTAGTTGATGAATACGATGAAAATATAAATAATGAAATTGTTAACAATTCAATTGAATATATTGTTACACATGGTAGAGCGGTAAATATATTTATGATAGTTACAACAAATTATATAAACTATTTAAAAAATGGGGTATTATCATCCAATAAATTTCCTACATTATTGAAAATGAATGTAAAAAACGCTGATAATAATTTAAATTTTGATTATGTTTATAATTCTAAATCATATCACAATGTAAATGTAACAACTCCTTTTATTGAAAACGACGATTTTAAAAATATAATTAAATTTGAAAAGGAAAACAATAAACCTAACAAATTTGATTATTTTGAAAATCAACATATATCAACTAGAAATTGTAATTATGATAATGATGTTGAAGACGATCCAATGTATAAAGAAGTTGTCGAATTTGCTATTGAAACTGGTAAAATTTCAGCATCCCTTATTCAACGAAGATTTAGATTTGGATATAATAGAGCTGCAAGACTAGTTGATTTACTCGAGGCAAGAGGTGTTGTAGGGCCACAAATTGGTTCAAAACCCAGAGAAGTTATTATTAAAGAAGATAATATGTGAAAATATTATGATATAATCATAAATTTGACAGTTTTTTTAACGCAAAAAGTTCTCAGCCCAGTTTTCATGGGCAATTGAGAGTTTTTTTATGCTTGAAAAATTTCGTATGTTTTAATTTATTATTTTGTATTTAAAATTTTTTCATTTTTTTATAATTAACTATTTCCATATCTGTATTAAAATTAATTATATTATGCAACCCTTCAGTTAGATTAGTTCTTTCATACTCCGGTTCAAAACCTAATCCTTTTTGTTTTAACATTGTCATTTTTCTTAATGTATTTACTATTTGAGATGTTGTGTATTTATTTTCTACTTTATTTGCTAATATTCTGTATATTAATAATGATATGAAGCAGGTCATAAAATGTGCTTTAATTCTATCTTCTCTAGATAAATTTATTGGTCTAGCAAGAAAATCAGATTTCATTATTCTAAATGACTCTTCAATTTCCCAATGACCTTTTGTAATTTTCAATATATCATTTATTTCACCAATTCAACTCTTCGTATAATTTTTTAAGAAATAAATATCCGATATTGAATTGCTTTTTTTACGCCTGGTGCAATTTTTTTGTTTGAGTTATATTCACGTTTCAATAATTCATCTTTATCTTCATTTTTTAACTCTTCGATGTATTCTTTAATCTTATTTAGGGTATCATTTTTGCCAAAACTTTCTTCCACTCGTTCTGTATTTCCTAATTTTTCAAATGTTTTTGTTGTTCTTTTACCTTTAATATTCGTATAGTCCTTAATAATGGAATAATAAGCATAACCATTTTTTGTTCTAATATTTAGTCTCATAACATTACTACCTTGTAAGTTAATTATTACACACGAACGAGAACACACGCATGAGATAAAACATAAAAAAAGCTAGAAATTATCTAGGATTATGAAGTTTATAAATAAAAAACTGTCAAATTATGGCCATTTGAACATGGTAGAGTAGAAACTATTGGTATAGAAGTATCAACAATACTTCCACAAATGAACATGGTTACTTCTAACAATGATAGACAAGAAAAATTAAGTTATAGATAGATTATTAGAATTCTTTAATAAATTATTCAATATATCTAACAATAAATTCTAATTTAGTGGTATAATATAAATAAAATAATAGAGTGTGTTTCATTTTTAAGATGGAATATGCTCTTTTTTAGTTAGGAGGAATATCATGATTCCAGAATTAATTTTTAATAATAATATGAAAAAATCAAATAAAGGGGATGCCAATGTAATAAAACGTTTAAGGGAAGAATTAAAAAATTATAATATGATTGATTTCCTATCACAAATATCTGGATTAATTTTAATTCCTGAAAATCAAAGTAAATCGGTTATTTTTCAAGCAATTATAAGTACGGCTCTATCATTAAAGTACGATGATTTTAAGAGTGAAAATATCATGAGTCGTAATAAACTTGAGTACTTTATTAAAGAATTTTCTAATCTTAATAGAAAAAAAATGATAGATCCTCCTGAATTTCCTTTTGCATTACCTGTCATTTATTATGGAAATTATCATTTGTTTATGGGAGCTAGCACGTTAGCTCCACATTATTTAGATCATATGTTAAAAGTATTAGGTGTCCATAAAGATGACTTTCTAAATGAGGATTATAGAAAGTTTAATATTATTGTTAAGGGTTTACTAAATGTATCTGAGTTTATTTATAATTCATTAAATATTAAACTTAATGATTTAAAATCTTTTAATAAAGATATTGATATTAAAATACCTTCAGCTAACGTTCTTAAATCCAGTAAAGAAACAGTGACTTTTAGTAAAGAAGATATGGTTGAATTATTTGAAGAACAATATGAACAACTTGTTATTGAATTTGGAGAAATAAGTATTGATGAAATAGATGATTTCGATAATCAAAAGTTTTATCGTAGACCATTTGTTAGATATGGTGAGAAATTTGTTTTGGTAGATTGCGCTATTATTATTATGTTATTAATGGATATGATAATAAAGTTTTTTATGTCTTATAAAATTAATGTTCTCAAAGATTATAATCTCTTACTTTTGAATGACTTGCATAGAGATTTTGCACGTATGGGCTTTCAATTATTAGATAGTAAACAATTTGAATTGGAACTTGAAAGTAATAATATAGTTGATGAATCTATATATTTGTGTGGCAATGATATAGCTTTTTACAATATAGTATTATTTGATGATGGAAAAGATTATGAAACTAACAAAGAATACAAATATTCAATAAATAATAATTATATTAGTAATAGAATAAAAAGTGTCAAAAAGCAATTGTTAAAACATGGCTTTAAAGAAGACAAAATTGTGTCAATCATTACTCCAACCACTATAGGGAGAAATACTATATGCACTGTGTATTTAAAATCTAACAAAAATTTACTAATGCTTTCTCCATATGAGTTAACGGCGACAAGTATTAATGAATTTGAAGAAAATATGTTTTTATATAAATATATTGTTGCTAGAAATAGATTAAAACATTATCAAAAGAATTTATTCACTGAATTAAATTTTGTTGCTCTTTTTTCTGAAATAAATAAATCATTCTATTTAGGTGATGAATGTGATTCAAAGGAAGCATCTTTATTTTTTATTGGCGAATATAGTAGTGACTATATTTTAAAATCATATATAAAAAATGGTTATCACTTAGCTCTTTTTAACAGAACTTCATTGTTAGAAGTGATGAAAAAAGAAGATGCTATTAATTTTGCTCCTGGATTGTTTTATAAGCATCAATTAAATAATTTACTCGAATTTAACAGATTTAATATATGGGTTTTAAGCGAAGAAAATATTGATAATAATTCTTATCATATAACAAATCTAATTATAGATATGATTTCATATTGGTTAAATCAATTTTCAATATTATTTAAAGATTTGAATGGATTGTTTAAAATTAATATTCATTGTGATCCATCAATATATAGTACACATTATGATAAAGATAGCAAAGTTGGTAAAATATTATTCAATATTAATAGTAGACAGTTAGACATTACTTTTGGAAAAAACTCTTTAAGGTATTTCGAATCCACTGATAATGATAAAGAAAAATGTTTTATATCTAATATAGTAAAGAGAATATGTGAAATCTATCAAATTGAGTATCCAAGTGAGTTGATTAATCAGATTTTTAGTAATAAATATAAAAAGAAACTAATTATTATGAATTCTAACGATGATGGGTATATTCCTCCTTTTGAAGATGAATGTGTTTTACGTGTTAGTAATGCTATTTCAAATTTGATAATAGATGATGTAGGACTATATTTAAAAGATGACAAAAAAATACCTTATGGGAAAATAGAAGATTATAAAATTTTAAATGATATTGTTGGACATCTATACAATAATATTCTGAAGAAAATAAAAAAGTATAATAAGCGTCAGTTAATATATTTTTTATATCTAGAGTTTGAAAAAAATTTATCATCATTATTAATAAGGCAAGAAAATTATGCTAGCGATGTAGTATGTTATCCTGATAGAAAAAAAGAGATAGATGAAAAAATAAATGATTTGAATCGAACTTCAGTCGCATTAAAATTTATCATAGAATTAGTTGCATCAATAAAAATAGATGGAACCGATGATATTTCACTATATGAAATTGAATATATTTTAACAGAAGCTTCCAAAATAATTGATTATGCATATATATGTGATATTTACAACTATAAAATGGCTGATAATACATTAACCTTATTAAATTCTAATCGATTAGGGTACAATAAAAATTTCTTGATAAGAGTAAACCATTTTTTGAAAAATGCAAAGATGGGTAGCATGGGAGCCAAAGCAAAAGATAAACGAAAAATGTTATCGCAATATGAAACTGAGAAAAAAGATATTCCTGGATTTGAAGAAGCTTTTGAAGACGAATTTGGATTTACATTTAAAGATTTTACTGAAGTAACTGTATCATTGCTGGAAATAGCCGAGGATAAAAATGGTGATTTTAACACATTGTATTCAACGACTATAAAAGAACTAAAAGATCACATAAATAATCAAGTTAGTGATGCTACTTTAAATAAAATTATTTTATACTTATCTCAAGTTGAAAGAGAAGATTATTTAAATCCGCCTTCACCATATCGAAATGTAGATGTATTTCCATGGAGAAACAATAGGGAACTTTCATTAAATAGAAAACCACTTATTATTTATAAAAATGAAATTATTTATGGTTATAGGTCTCTTTTAAATGCAATATACTTTTTGTTTGAAATAATTAATAATGCTACATTTAAGGCAAGAAGCAAAAAAATGAAAACTTACCTCGGTATTATAAATAAACAAAGTGGAGAAGACTTTAACGAAAAAGTATATAATTATTTACGTACATTTCCAAATTCCATTGTATATAAAAAAGTTAGTAAAATTAATGGTATAAAAATTGTTGATTCAGATAAGAATACATTAGGAGATATTGATGTACTTTTCATCTCTAAAAAGTTTAAAAGAATTATCGTGTGTGAAGTTAAAAATTTTGAATTATCAAGAAATATGTATGAAATGTATAATGAATACCATGATTTGTTTGATCCTGATAATAAAAAAAGCTTTTATAATAAGCATATGAAAAGAGTAGAGTGGTGCAAAAATCATATTACGGATATTATTAAACATTATGACTTAGAAAAGAAAAAATGGAGAATTGATTATTGCTTTATTGTTAATGAACCTTTAATAAGTGATAAAGCCATGAAAGTTAATATAAATGCTTATGTATTAGAAGATATAGATAAATTCATTAAATAAATAAGAGTTGAAATTAATCGGCTCTTTCTTTATGACCTAAAAATGATATTTTTTCTGCTCTAATTATTAAACCATTTTCATCAGCATATATTTTGTCCTTGATAGCAATTAAAGAATCATCTTCACAAATGTTTATTATTTTATTTGTAATATCTGTGCTAGTAATAATTGGAATAGTTATATCTCCATCATCATTATTTATAACAATAATCAAACAAGAAACATTATCATCAATAATAGTTATGGATCTATATCTTCCAAGTAGAAGACATCTATTTAGGTAATCCATCATTCATCTCCTTATCAAAGTATGCTATTGATTTAAGAAACTCTATATTCAAATCAAAATATATAATGACTTCTTTGGTAGGCATATAATAAGTAAGCATAAACTTATTAGGCTCTTTCTTCCTAAATTCTTTCTCAATTGTTTAATCTTGCTAACTGTTGATGCAGAAGCATTTGCAATTTTCATTATATCTTGGTTCGAACACTAGGGCTTTGATATATTTCCTTAGCAATCACACACATGCCTCTTTTCAAAAGGTATTGTATTAATTGATATTAGTCAAGTATTTAGGACTACTTTTATCGTACCTAAATAACAAATTACAATAAAATTTTAATGATAAATTCAGGCCTCATTTGAGGCCTGATCTTATATTTCATATACTAAAAATGCTTTGTAAAAGATTGGACAAAATGATAAATTTTCTGAGAAGTTCCTATCGCACCATTAAGAGAGTGATTAACTTATGCCATCCTTATTTTTGTGGTAAATATAAGAGGTTTATTGATTTGGCAAATATCAAAAAACATGATTAGGTATCATTTTAATATAATATGTTATATATAGTGTTAAATTACGAAATAAAATGATATAATATGAATTAAATAATAATTTTAATAATGTTAGGAGGAAAGAATATGAATATTCAAGATGTTTTTAATAATGAGTCATTGTATTCTAAAAGAGAGTTCAAATTATTTACTTTAGATGAAGATAAGTATAGTTATGACATTGAGGCTGCAAAAGAATTGTTTAAATATATTGGCATTAATAATGATAAAATCGTGACGTTATGTAATAAATGTAATAAAGAATTTCCTTTTGATATTGGGAAAAAACTTCTAGGCTTTTTTGATGACATAAATCACACTACATCATACATGTCTGTTACAAAAGATTTTTCAAATGCATTGGGAGGTCGAATTGATATAAAAGATGGACATATATATGGGACTATTCCTCCTTATCTAAAAACATTTTTGAATGAATATAGAAAATGGTATATAGAGTATCAATTAACTTGTACAAATAATTCTAGCCATAAGTATTTAATGATCATCTCTATTGAACAAAGATTGGATACTTTTATAGTTAAAAAAATTGGTCAAGATCCATCAATGTTAAGCGTACATGGCTTCGACTTTGAAAAGTATAAAGAGCAATTAACTAAAATAAATGCTTATGATGATTATAAAAAAGCTGACTTATCAAATACAGAACATTTTTATGTTGGTGCTTATGCGTATTTACGAAGAATATTTGAAAAAATGCTTAATAATTATATAGAAGAAAATAATATTACACTCAAAGATGATCATGTAGAAACCAAAATTAAAGCAGTTAAAGATTGTTTTGATTCTAGAATTAAGGATTTATTAAAAAATTTGTATAGTATATTGAGTAAAAGTATACATGAATTAGATGAAGAACAGAGTAAAGAATATTATCAATATTTAAAAGCAATAATAGACATCCAACTTGAATTTGAATATACTGAAAATGAGAAAAATAAACAAAGTAAACAATTAAATGCTATATTAAATAAAATAATTAATGAAATAAAATAAGAAAGTTAGAAAAAAAACTAACTTTTGTTTCGCGAGAATATGCTTTGTAAATTCTCATTATATTATCATTTCTTTGTATGAATAAAGTCATGGTGATATAATATTAACTAAATTATTGGGAGTATAATATGTATAAGAATATAGAAGAAATATATGAGAAGAAGAGCCCATACAATATAATTAAAAAAGAATCTTTTGGATATATGCTTTGTTTGTATCAATTTCATTGATTTTTAAATTTTTTAATAAAATAGTTTTAATGATTTTAGCGTTGATAGCCATGACTTTAGCTATAAAATTAGTAAGTGAGAAGGTATTGAATATAAAATTGTATTTTAATTTAGGAAAAAAAAATAATGATATATCATTGACATTAATTATTAAAAATACCGAAAATAAACTATTTAAAGATTATTCTATAAAAAATAATTTATATAATGAAAAATCACTTTTGTGTATAATTGAACACTATAGAAATTTGATTAAAACTAGAGTGGTTGGTGGGAATTTATTGGCCATATTATCAATTATTGTACCTGTGTTATTAGCTTTTTATACTAAAGATGGATTTGATTTCAATGGATTAGCAAGTGCTTTGCCATACATAATATTTTTTGTCATAATCTTGTTATACTTTTCTTATAGCCAACTTATAGAAATGAAAAAAATTTTTAAAGGGTGAAGATGGCATGATTGAAAGATTAGAGGAAATTTTTAGTGATATATATATCGAATGTATTAATGCAAATAATGCGGACAAAAAATTGAAATCAAAAGTTAAAAAGAAAAACGTACCAAAAAAGTAAGATTTTTCATTGATTGTGGAAAATTTTGATGAATTATGGTAAGTTTGTTATATATTTTAATATTTTTTTTAATAGATGGTGTAATTCTAAAACTTTCTGTCTTTGAAAGTGTTTGTTATATAAGCATAAATAAATTATCGTTTTTAATAAAATAAATCAAAAAATTGCAAAAAATGTGCAAAAATTGATTTAAAATATAAAAATTGTATAACTTAAATTATAGATTGTTTATAAAGAAATATTATAAAATCAAATAGTTTTATAGGAAAAAAAGACAAATAATGATATAATTAATATGGGAGGATAAGGGAGATGGAACTAATTAACAACGTGAATAATTTAGATGGGAAAAATTGGCTTAGAAATGCAATTAATTTTTATGAATTTAAAACATATGATTTAGAAGAAATACAAAAGAAGTTCTATGACCTTTGTTATAAAAAAAGAACTTCAGGAGAAACATTTTTAATAAATAATGAATATAAAATTTCAAATTATGACTTTACTTTTCAATATATTAATTATTTTGAAGATTTAAAAAAAGCTTTTGAAATAATAATAAATTCATCATATAATTCTTATCATGCTATTTTAGTTGATGATGAATTAGATGATAATATTTTAATTTCAAAATCTATAACTGAGTATGTAGAAAATTCCGGATTAGAATATAGAGGAAAGATAATTGTTAATTTTAAAGAAGAAAATATAACAAAAAAGGTTTTTTTAATACTTAATAGATTATCAGAGGTTAAACAAATACAGCTGAAAAAACATGAAATTAACTGTGAAAAGAAATCAGAATATGTTATATTAAGTAAAAGTAAGATTGATAAGATTGGATTAAAACATCCTGCACCATATAGCTATAATGATATAGAATCTTTAATTGAAAAAGAAAATATACATGATAAGGTAATATTGGATCCATTTTTAGGAATTGGTTCAACAATTATCGGAGCTTACAAATCAAATTACAATATAGGCATTGAACTTAATAAAGAATATGTAGAGTTGATAAAAGAAAGAATCAAGTTTTTAAATATTAATGATTTGGATGATAGTAAATATAAAATAATAAATGGAGATTCTTCAAAAAAAATAAAAAAGATAGATCAAAATATTGATGTAGTTATAACATCGCCACCTTACTTTAATATTTTGAAAAATAAGAGCAAAGGTGTAAGACATGATAAAAGTCAAACAAGACAAGGTGTTGAATATTATAGTGAATTAAAAAATGATATTGGTAATTTAAATGAATATGATGCTTATCTAAAAGCAATGGGGAAAATATTTAAAGAGTCATTTAATAAAATGAATAATGGTGGAAAATTTTATTTAATAATTAGTGATTTTACAATAAATAAAAAAGAAACTGATATACATTCTGATATGATTCTTTTGATGAATAAAGCAGGATTTATTTATAATGGTACTTCATATATCTTGCAAAATCAAAAAGCAATATATCCTTTTGGATATCCATATAAAATTGTATTAAATCATATTTATCAATATATAATTATTTTTGAAAAGAGGTGATAGTAATGAATAAACAAAGTAAAGACTATAAAGCAAGAAAGAAAATTGGGCAGTTTTTTACAGAGAATAAATTAGCAGAAAAACTAATTGAGTTGTTTGGATTGGATTTTAATAATAAAGTTATAGTTGAACCATCATGTGGTGATGGTGTATTTATTAAACAAATTATAAAAAGTTCACCATTATTCAAGAATATTATAGGAATTGATATAGATAAAAAAGCACTTAGTAAATTATCTGGATTAAGTAATAATATTGAATTAAAAAATAAAGATTTTCTAAAATTAAAAATTTCTAATGTTGATGTAGTAATTGGAAATCCACCGTTTAATTTAAAGGTTGATAACTTTGTTGATTCAACTGAAGCTTTTATTTTAAAAGGAATTGATATTTTAAAAACTGGTGGAGAATTAATATTAATAATTCCGAATACTGTTCTTAGAAGTCAAAAATATCAAAAACTAAGGACAAAAATTTTGAATGAAACAAAGATTATAGGAATTGTAGATACAAGGGGACATGAGTTCTTGGGAGCTGATGTTGAAACAGTTGCAATATACTTAAAAAAAGAAAAAACAAATGTTCAAGAATATTACTATATTTCTAATGGTCAAAAGAGAGATATAGTTTTAGAAAGAAATATAAGGGATACAATTTTATTGTATAATCGAAATTACTATAACATTATAAATAGTAAAATATTGGGCTGTAATTTGGAAGAATTATTCTATGTTAGAAGAGGTAATTGTAAGGTAAATGGTTTAAAAGGAAGAGATCTGGATTTTTACAATGATATTTATTATATGCATGACGGGAATAGTGTTATTATAGCTATACAAAATATAGCATATAGATTGACTGCAAATGTAGTTAGAGGGAATCTTGATAAAATTTCTGATACTATAACAATGCTAATTCCAAAAAAGAATATGACGATTTTAGAAATGAAGTATATTGCAAATTATTTAAATTCATCAGTTGTCTATTATAATCTGCATATAAATTGTTTAAATAATAGCAGGTTAACTATACATATGGATAAATATTATATTGATGATATCAAAATACCGAGTTGTGATAATAAAGTATTGAATGATATGAGCGATATATTAAAAGGTCACGAGAGAAAACAAGATATTATTAATATAAGAAATGATTTCTTTTATAATACGTTTTCGTTGGATTTAGAAGTAATAAATGAAATAGAAAAATTTTGGAAAGCTCCAAAATACAAACTAAAAGAAGGAAGTATGGAATATGAATGTTGAAAATGTTGTAAACTATGAAAATGAAATTGCATTGTATCCAGATATAATGGACAGTATTAAGTTTTATATGGATTTATTTGGATATGAATGTAAAGTATTTGAAACTTGGCATGAGTTTAAGCCTGAATTGCGTGAGAGATTTCAAAAAGAAATAGATATATTAGGTGATTTTGGTAAGCCAGATATTACGGTCTTATATAGAAAGTCAAGTGATGAAGATTATAAAGTATTAATAATAGAAGCTAAATTAAATAGCGTTGTCATGAAAGATATAGCTCAAGCAAAAATGTATGGTGATATCTTTAAAGCAGATAAGGTCTTTTTAGTTGCGCCTTATGAATTAAGGAGAATGATTGAACAATACTATTATGTAAACAAAAACATTTTTAGATATGATGGAGATAAAGAAATTAAATATGTAAGACTATCTGCTCATAATCTGCTTATACAACAATCAATCCCATCAGGAGGTGAATTGTTTTGATAACTGCAAATGAATCATATTTGTTAGGAATCTTATTTGGTAAGGGTTCTATTATTGTTACTGATAATGGTAATGTAGTGTTAAATTTTAGGGTTAAATTTAGAAGACCTACTGATGTATCTTTAAGAACTGATAATATTCATACTCAAAGTGAAGAAAGAGCATATGTGGAAACATTAAAATCAAAATTATCTAATGACTTTTCTGAAATAATTTATTTACTAAGAGATACCTGGAACATTAATTCAAAGATAGATCTTCCTAATTCATATAGTTTAGATGATTGGAAAATGAAAGAGATACTTATATCAACCGAAGAAATACCATGTGATCATCAAAGATTATGTGAATTGCTTAATGTTGGATACTTAGAAAATAATGTGCTAAAAAAATTTCCTTTTCATCTAAATTTAGAAAATAATAAAATGAATGCATTGTCTTTTTTACAGGGAATATGTGATTCTTGTTCGCTTGTTCCAAATGAAGCATCAAGTAGTTATGGAGGAGATGGAGATTGTAGAATTCAACTTGAACCATCTCAGGAAAGATGGGAAATACCTATTGGAATTTGTAGATTATTTCAAGTTGGATTATCAATTCCCGTAAATAATATAAATTGGGGACATCCACAAATAAGAGGAATGGATGTATGGAGAGGTCAAAATCATCAATTTAGAGTTAGTTTAAAGAATATTCCTCCACAAATCGAACTATACAGATTATCATATAAAAGAGAAGAATATCGCAATTTATATGCTAGAAGAAATACTTCTTATGAAAAAGCCAATTTATGCCCTGCTAGTAAGAGAGTAAGAGAGGGAGAAGTAATTCATGTGCACAGAACATCTAATCCTGAAATTGACAGCGATTTATTGGATGAAAGAATCAGAGGCATAAGCATAGATGTATCTCAAAGAAAAAGCCTTATAGTATGTAAATTATTAGGATGCACTCAATGTCAAGATTATTTTGATGTTGAAATTGATGAAATAGATAGAAACGAAAATTAAAAATGAATTGCTTAGATTTTTTATGGCAATCGCTTAAAAATAATTGAAATACTTGATATAATTAAACTATGATAATAAATGACTTAATTATGAATTTATTTGAAAGATTTGAAGTTTTGGAAGGCCCTAGAGATTCTAAAGAAAAAAAATATAAACTTATTGATATATTAATAATAACAATTTATGGCTTACTATGCGGTTTTAAAGACTTTATTAAATATTGCTGATTTTATGAAAATCAAGGAGTATCACTTTACTAAGTTGTTAAATTTAGAAAATGGAATTCCTTCATATGATTGTTTGTCTGACCTTTTTGCTTCGATTGATCCTAAATAATTTATGAAAACTTTTTATTGAGTGGACAAAAGAAATAGTTGAAAAAGGCGGATATTATGTATTACCAGTTAAAGATAATCAAAGAGAGTTAAGAAAATAAATAAAGTCACAATTTGAGAGTTACAACAACCTGTTTGGAAATGATAACATAATTCATACAAATACATTAGAAACAAACCATGGAAGAACAGAAGAAAGAGAATACTTTTTATGTTAAGATGTTTCGTGCATAAAAGATAAAGAAAAATGGAAAACAGCAAATGCGATAGCATATACAAAAGTATCAAAAATTTGTCAGAAAGAAACCATGATAACAGAAAATTACTACATAATTGATTATAAAATAGATATAGATAAATTAGTTGAAACGATAAGAGACCATTGAAATATTAAATGTGGTTTACACTGGAGACTTGACGTTATTTTAGACGAAGACCATTTAAGAAATAGAGTTGAAAATTCAATAGCTAATTTATCTACAATTTAAAAGATAGTATTTAATTTATCTAGTTTAGACAGTACTTATGGTAAAGTGCTTTTGCAAAGAAAAATAACTAGATATATGTTAGACTTTAAAAGAAATAGAAAAACAGATATTTGAAGTAATTCCAAATATCTGTTAATTTCATTATTTTTTAAACGATTGCCATATTATGTTTAACATTATATGTGATATAATTAGTATGATGTAAATTTGCGAGAAAAACATTGTATTTAATGAGGCGAAATAGTTTATGAAAGTTAATTTTAAAAAAATTGGAGTTGAAGTTGAGACTGATGCAGAAAGCCTTATTGAAAAGGGCATAAATGCACATGAAAATGATTGGAAAGAAAAATTAGAATCTAAAACTAAAAATAAAAAAGAAATAATAGAGTTAAAACATAAAAACAAAATGGAAGATAAATATTTTGAAAAAAATGGTAAATCATTAATAAGTAAAGAAGAAAAAAGTAAAAAAGTAGTAAGAATTATTAGTATTATTTTATTCTTTATATATGGAATATTTTGCATCGAGGGTTTTAATGATTCACATATAATATCCGCTATAATAACTGTAGTTCAAATGATATTAGTTATTATTTCAATACTTTCTTCATTAGATATAATTAACTTATTTAAAAAAGATTATAAAGTGTGTTTATTAATAAGTTTAATGCTAACAATTCCTTGGTTGGCATTTGCTATATAATTTATTAGATAGGAGTAATATCCTATTTTTTTTATGTGATACTATAAAATATTTACAAAAAATTTGAACTAAACAAAACTCACTATAAAAAATAATTGATTTTTGTTATAATACTATTATAGTAGGTGGCAGTGTGAAAGAGGAGTTTATAAAAAAATATAATAATCATGAATATATTTCAAATGATTTATATTTAAATGTATTAGCAAATTATAGTGGTGCTGTGCCATCTAACTTTAATATTAATACTTATAATGACATTGTATTAGAAAAGTTATATTTGTTAAATAAAGATTACTTTGATAATTTCTATAAAGATATTGATCCTAATATAAAACTTGATAAAGAACAGTGTAAAGCCATATTAAGTGATGAAAAATATAGTCTTATCATTGCTGGAGCAGGTACAGGTAAAACTACCACTATGGCATCAAAAGTAAAATATTTAGTGGAAAAGAAAAATATTTTACCAGAAAAAATATTAGTACTAAGTTATACAAGAAAAGCTACTGAAGAACTAGATAAAAGAATTTGCTTAGATTTTAATATCCCAGCACATGTTACAACATTTCATTCACTTGGTTATGAATACATTAGAGAAATATTTAATAATCGAAAATGCGTTATACTTGATAGAAATAAAAAAAGAGAAATCTTTTTAGAGTATTTTAAAAACTTATATTTAGATAAAAATAAAATTACTGAAATAATTAATAATTTTGATACTGTTAAACAAATGAAAAATTTTGTATTTAGCAAATTCTTTATTGATAACTATCAAAAATTTAATACTTATGATGAGCTTATAGAATACTATGTAAGTGTTAAACTTAATGAAGCCAAAACTGTAGGAACTATAAATTTAATTATATCTTGGATTGAAAGGCAACTTCAGAAAGATGAAAATATTATATCTATAAATGGAGATTATGTTAAATCAGCTGGTGAAGCAGTAATAGCAAACTTTCTTTATAAAAGAGGTCTTTCATATTCTTATGAAGAAGCTTATCCAGAACTAATGGAAAATAATATAATATATAAACCTGATTTTACAATTGATTATGCTGGTGAAAAAATATATATTGAATACTTTGGCTTAGAGGATGAAAACTATAATAAAATAAAAATAGAAAAAGAAAAATACCATAAAGAGCATAATAATAAATTTATTGAAATTGAAAGAACATCACTTTCAAATATTGTTAGAATTTTAGATAACAAATTAAGAGAGTTAAATGTTGAATATAATGAAAGAACTAATGAAGAAATATATGAACATATTCTTCGTTTAAATCCACTTTCACAAGTATATCCATTTGAATATTTTATGTACTCAAGTATTAAATATTTAAAATCATCTGCTTATAGAGAGGATAAAACAGTTATAAAAAAATATATTATGACTTTAAAAGGTGAAGAAAAACAAAATGTTATGATTGAGGCAAAATACTTCTTAGACTTTTATAATTATTATTCAAATAAGCTTTATGGTGGAGAATATTATTACTTTGATTTTGATGATTTATTATACTATGCAGTTAAGTATATTGAAAAATTAACAAGTGAAACTCATTTATTATTTGATTATATAATTATTGATGAATATCAAGATATATCTAATATTAAGTATGAACTTACTATGAAGACTGCTAAAAGAAATGATGCTAAAGTATTCGCAGTTGGAGATGATTGGCAAAGTATTTATTCTTTTAGTGGATCAAGAATAGAGTATATTTATAATTTTACTAACTATTTTAAGGGAGCAAAACTATTTAAAATTAATAAGACGTATAGAAATAGTCAAGAACTTATCAACTTATCTGGACAGTTTGTTATGAAAAATAATAGTCAAATAAAAAAAGACTTAGTATCTGATAAACATATAGATAAACCAATTATTATTAAGACTTTTGATGGAACTAAATCTGATAAAGAGGAAATTAATTTACTTAAAAATACTATTTTAGAGATATATGGTGATAGTCCAGATCATAGAATTTTAATATTAGGTAGAACAAATAGGATTATAGATAATTTATATGATGATGAAAGTTTCTTTGATGGAATAGAATCTAGTTTAGTATTTAAAAATTATGAAGATATAGATATTGAAGCAATGACTATGCATAAATCTAAAGGTCTTACTTTTGATGATGTAATTATTATTGGATTAAATACTTCATTTCCATCTGTTAAAACAGGAATGACTTGGATAGAAAAATTGTATCGAAATGAAGTTATTGATGAAGGCATTCCTTTTGCTGAAGAAAGAAGATTATTTTATGTTGCTCTTACAAGAACTAAAAATCATGTTTATTTACTGTGTGATAAAAATTTAAAAAAAGATAGTGAGTTTATATCAGAAATATATGGAATAATGAAAGGCGATATGGTTGGTAATTAAAACGTTATTTTAAAAATGCTTTACACTAATTTGACACAACCCCTTAAAAATGATATAATTATCGTACTTAAGGGGAGTTTTGTGATATGAAAATAACTAATAAAGATAATTTTTTGAATTATTTAAATAGTCTTAGATTTTTAGGTGTTGGTTCACAAGGAGCTTGTTATTATGATCCTAAAACTAATCAAGTTTTAAAAGTATTCCACATATTTTTTGATAATGATTATGATTATGGTATATTCGAAGATTTAACCCAGTTTAGTAATATAACTAACTCAACTTTTATATGGCCGATAGAAACTATAGAATATAAAAGTTTTGTTATAGGTTATACTATGAAGTTCGTTAAGTCAAAAAGTTTATATGAAATAAATCCATTATATGTAAATTTAAACTCATTTGCAAATGCTATAAAAAAAAGTTATAAAGATATTGAATTATTAACAAATAATGATATAAAGATTTATGATATTATGTATAATATTTTATATTCAAAAGGTAAGATTAATATAATAGATACAATGGAATATTCAAAAAGAAATGTAACATTAAAAGAAAACTCTGAAGGATTTAATTTAGAGTTAAAATACTTTTTAGTGGACAATCTATTTAATAACTTTGTAAATAGTAATTCTTTTTTGAGAGATTTATATGATTCAAAAGATGCAAATGCTTTAGAACTTCTTAATGAATTAAAAAGAAAATTAAGTGAATATGTTGGTTTTGAAATAACTATGTTAAACGAAGTAAGAATGTTAACATCCAAAATAGATAGGCCTAAATATATTAGAGAGATAAGTAAAAGATGATTTTTTTAATCATTTTTTTAAATATTTTATAAAAGTAGAACTTGCGAAAGTAGGTAAGATTGATTTGTTAGTACCTAAATAAACATTTATTTTTGGAATATCTTTGTTAATTTTTAATTCTTTTAAATTGTTGAAATTTTTTTTTACTAAGTCAATTATTGTAAAACCAATGCCTAGTCCAGTATTAGTAAATTCTGTAACTAGTTCTTGACTTACAACTTCCATTTTAGGTATTAAAATAGTATTATTTTTTGAAGCAATACTATTTAATAGTTTCCTACTGTTAGAGCTTTCTTTTTGCAATATAAGAGGGTAATTATTTAAATCTTCAAAATTATTTATATCATCTTTGAAATAGTCTGGATTATAAATGAATCCTTGTTTTAGCTCGGTTATTTTTTCTAAATGTAGGTTTGTTTCTTTGATATTACTTTCATTAAATATTACAAAATCTAGCTTTCCTAATTTTAAATCGTTAATTAAATTACTTGTTAAATCATTGGTAATGTTTATTGAAATGTTAGGGTAGTCTTGATGAAATCTTTTTATTACATCTAATAAAATTATTTTTGTGAGTGTTGTTGAACAGCCAATTTTAATTTCACCTTTAGATAAATCTTTAAAAGAGGTAAACTCGTTTTCAGCATTATTGATAAGTTCTAAAGCTCCTTTAACATATTCATAAAACATTTTTCCTTCATTAGTAAGCTGCATTCCTTTATTACTTCTTAAGAAAAGTGTTCCTCCGAGCTGGTTTTCAAGTTTTTTTATTGATTGTGATATTGCTGGTTGTGATATATGAAGTTCTTCACTTGCTTTAGTCATATGTTTATTTTTAGCAACAACATAAAATACTTTATATAATTCTAGGTCAATATTCATTATAACTCCTCCTTATATATACTATAACATAAATATATTTTACTTATCAATAAATAAGGAATAAAATATTATTGAAAAGGAGAAATTTTTATGGATATTGAAAAGTTAAAAAAAGAGTTTATTAAACTTAAAAGTGAGGAACTAGAGTATCTTGATAATATAGCAAAACTAGGTTATCAAAAAACTTTTTCCCAAGAGGAGAAACTAAATATTTATCGAAAGTTAAAATTTTATGAAAATGAAAATGCTAGATTCTATAAATTGCTTTCTGATATTTTATATGAAAGTAAAGAAAAAAATATGGACAAAGTATTTATTGAAATTAAATTAAAGGATGACTTTTTTAATAAAGTGAGTGATATATTTAATAGACATAGATATTTAATTTTAAGAAGATATAATATTAATTTAGAAACTAATAGTTATATATTAACAATTAAGGATATTATTGATGAAAGGTATACTAAATATCGTTATGAAGATTTTGATTATTTATTTAATAATCAAGAACTTTTTGAAAAGCCAATTTATATTTTTACCTATTATGATGATCACTCTGATGAATATTTTTTATTTGATTTTACAACGGGGATTTATAGTGACTTTGTTTATGGAGATAGAAAAGAAATTTCTGTAAAGGAAATGGAAAATTTTGAAAAAGGCAAAATTATTATGAGGGTTACTTCATACGTTGATGAGGTTGAAGTAAGTACTATTTTTATGGAAGAATTATTAAATGAAAATAATAAAACTTTAGAGGACTGTGCTAATAGTACAATAATTAGGGTAAATAAGTTAAATTATTTAAGAAGTCCAGAGTACAAAGAAAAAATGTTGTTAGAAAAAATAACTAATATTTATGAAAAGGTTAAAGGAAAACTTACTAAAGAGGAAATATTATATAGTGGTTATTTTATTAATCTTATAAAAGAGGTTTATAGCCTTCCTAATAATAAAACTATCACAAGAGAAAAAATAGTTAAAAATGGTGGTAAAGATTCAGTTATAATAGTTGCTACAGATAGTAACGGCAATTACATATTGACATTTCAAACTAGAATTAATGATAAAATAATTGCTGAATTTCCTTCGGGTTATATTGAAAATGGAGAAGATGTTATTGAAACTGCCAAAAGAGAGTTAAAAGAGGAAACTGGATATGTTTCAGATAATGTAACACTACTTGATAAATCTTATTATTCTGTAGGTATAGATAACTCGGTTTGCTGTATTGTACGAATGAAAAACTGTGTTAAAGCATTTAATGTAAATCCCAATGAAAACTTGACATATGGAATATTTACTGAAGAAGAACTAAAATATTTACTTAATAATAATATTATGTGTGGTAGTTTAAATAAACTTGCTTATTATAGTTTACAGAATAATGGTTGTAAAAGAACACTTAGAATGTAAAACCATTGTAAAGTTTTGTATAAATAATGTAAAAATATTATTGTAAAAATATTTGAATGCGATATATAATGTAGATGGAAAGTATTAATAAAAAATATAGAATTTTTAAATAGTCCTAAGTGTATTTGTAAATCTGTAAATTGTAGTGAAATTGTCATTAAAAATTATTTGAATTTTATAAAAAAAATAGTATTAACAAAAACTAAAAATGAATTATCTTTATAAGAGTAAACTGGTACTATAATAAGATAATTATAATTTTAAAAATTATTAGAACTTTATTATTAGGGCTATTTTATATAATATTTAGATTTTTAAGACTAAAGAAACATAATAGTGATATTAATTATAAAACTAAAATGTTTAATAAATGTTAAAACTCTTTGACAAAGTTCCAAAGACTTTTGGTAGAATGCAAATATTACTTTATATATAATTGTTAGTGAAAGGAGGAATAAAAGTGAAGTTGGGAGATAATATTTTAAAATTAAGAAAAGATTGCAAACTTTCACAGGAACAATTAGCAGAAAAAGTTAATGTTACTAGACAAACAATATCAAATTGGGAGCTTGGCGAAACTTCTCCAAATCCTGAACAGTTAAAATTATTATCTAAAGCATTAAATGTTAGTATTGATGAACTTTTAAATAATGATATTAAACATGTTTTAGAGGAAAAAGTAACCAATACTGAAAAACTTGCTGGATTAATAATTAAAATACTAAAAGTATTGGGAATAATTTTTATTATTGGTTTTGCTATTATTATTTTCTTAAATATTATGTTTGGTTCTAAAAAAGATTCAATGACTATAAAAGAAAATCAAACTGTACTTCTTAATTGTCAACTTAATGATGAAAAATATTCTTACCTAATAGAATATGATAAAGATGATAGTATTGTTGATGCAAGCGGTAGTGATTATATTATAAGTATTGTTAAGGATAAAAACTTTAACAAAGCTAAAGCCTTAGTAAAATATATTGAATCATATTTTGAGGATAATGGAGGAAAATGTTAATTTATAATGGGCTACAGAAAAAAATTATAGTAGCCCATTTTATTATTTTAAAAAATAAATATTATTTAGAAAATGTATTTAAATTGGTGAATACCATGGGCTATTTGCAGATTTAAGTTTAAAATATGTAAGAACTGTACCATATTTCTCTATAAGATCATATAAATAAAGAAAAGTAGATGCAAATTAAAATTATGTATTAGATTATAGTTATACAATTTTGGATGAAACTTGGCTGTTTGGAGTTAGTAATAAAATTTACATCTTAAAGTATACATGCTATAATTACATATGGAAATGTTAAACTGAAAATGATTAATTTAACATGACTAAAAATTAAGGTATTTTTATGAAAAAGTTAAAAACATGAACATTATTAATTGTAATATGAAACATATTATATTTAGCTTATATATATTTTTGTAGCAATGAAAATGATAAGCAGTCTTAAATAATAGTGAGATATTTTATAAGAAAAAAAGAACTTATATGTAAAATAATTTTTTCTTTTATAAGTTGACTTATCTTTAAACTTTAAAATGTTGATATATATATTATTGTAATAATTGTAGGAATATTATCTATACTGGTTTATGCTATTTTATATAATCAAATTATGATATATGTTGAAGACAATACTTAAAATTTAAAGATGTTAGAAGTTAAAAAAATAGTAAAATGGAGATGAGGAAAAAGTGTATTCAAAAAGAGAAGAAGAAATATTTAAAATTTTAAATAGTAATACCCGTGGATTAGATAGTAAAGAAGCTAAGAAAAGATTAAATGATTTTGGACAAAATATCATTCTAAACAAAAAGAAAACGCCATGGATTGTAAGGTTTTTAAAGCAATTTAATGATACTATGATTATCATATTATTGATTGTTGCATTACTTTTATATTTTTATGGATATTTTTATTCTCATGAATATACTGATACTATTGTCATACTTTTTGTAGTTTTTATAAATGCTATTGTTGGATTTATTCAAGAAGAAAAAGCCACTTTAATATTAAAAGATTTAAAAAAATATGAAACTAGTACTTGTAAAGTTAAAAGAGATGATAAAATAATAGTAATAAACACTAAAGAATTAGTCCCAGGAGATATAATATATTTAGAATCCGGAGAAACTGTTCCTGCTGATATTAGAATATTTTTATGTGAAAATTTAAAAGTTGATGAATCAGCATTAACTGGAGAAAGTGTTCCAGTACAAAAAACTGCTGATATTTTAAAAGAAAACTTAATTCTTCAAGAACAAAAAAATATGCTTTTTTTAGGAACAAGTATTACTAATGGGAAATGTACTGGGATAGTTGTAAGTACAGGAAAAAATACTGAGATAGGTAAGATTGCATTATCACTAAATGAAATTGATAGAATAGAAACACCATTACAATTAAAAATAAAAGAACTTTCTAAAAAAATTACATTTATAGTATTTATTATTTTAATATTTATATTTATTTTAGCTTTAATTAATAAATATACGATCCTTGAAATTATAATGCTATGTTCATCACTTGCAGTAGCTGCTATACCTGAAGGACTTCCAACTGTAATTACAATAACATTATCTGTTGGAATATCTAATTTAGCAAAGAAGAAAACAGTAGTAAAACAAATGCAAGCAGTAGAGACACTTGGAGCAATTGATATTATTTGTTCTGATAAGACTGGTACTATAACACAAAATAAGATGACTGTTAAAGAAGAATATGTATTGGATGAGAATATGCTTAATTATATATGTGCTCTTTGTAACGATGCTCTTATTTATAAAAATAAATATGTTGGAGATCCTACTGAAACTTGTTTATATGATTATCTATTCGATAAAAAAATTAATCCCCTTAAATTAAGAAAAAAATGTGAGAGAATATTAGATATACCTTTTGATAGTGATAGAAAGATGTTTACTACTTTAAATAAAATTGATAATGATATATATATTTTATGTAAGGGTAGTATGGACTCTTTAATTGAGAAGATGAATTTGTCTATAACTGAAAAGCAAGATGCTTTAGATAAGGTTAAGATTTTTTCAAAAAATGCTTTAAGGACTTTAGGATTTGCTTATAAAAAAATTAACTATATACCGAAAGATATCAAAGAATTAGAAAAAGAAGAAAACAATTTATTTTTTGCTGGTATTTTAGGAATAATAGATCCACCAAGAGAAAGTGTCAAGAAAAGTGTACTTTTATGTAAAAATGCTGGTATTAGACCAATAATGATTACTGGGGACTCTATAGATACAGCAACCGCTATTGCTAAAGATGTTGGAATTATAAGTAGTGATGATGAAGCAATACTTGGAAGTGAACTTGATAAATATAATGATAAAGAACTAAAAAATATTGTTAAAAGATATTCTGTGTATGCAAGAGTTAATCCAACTCATAAAGAAAGAATTGTTTATACACTTCAAAATAGTGGAAAAATTGTTGCAATGACTGGTGATGGAGTAAATGATGCTCCTGCTATTAAAGATGCTCATGTTGGTGTAGGAATGGGTATTACTGGTACTGATGTTACAAAATCAGCATCAGACATAGTCTTGATGGACGATTCTTTTTCAACAATAGTTGTAGCAGTTGAAGAGGGAAGAAGAATATATAATAATATCAGAAATAATATAGTATTTTCATTATCAAGTAATTTTGCTGAAATATTTACTATTGTAATAGGACTACTTACTAAAACAACAATTTTATTACCAATTTATATTTTATTTATTGATTTGGTAACTGATTCTATTCCTAGCATATGTTTATCTTTTGAAAAGAGTGAAAATGGCATAATGAATAAAAAGCCAAGAGGATTAAATAAACCATTATTTACGCCATTTATAAAATCTTGCATTGGATCTTCGGCTATCATTGAAACTATATTTGTAGTTCTCACTTACTTTATTAGTTTAAAAATGTATGGTCAAGAAACAGCTATGTCTTTAGCACTTCTTTCAATGGTAGTACAGGAGATAGTTTATTCTATATCTTGTAGAAATTTGAAAGAGTCAGTTGTTAAACAGGGATTATTTTCTAATAAAGTAATGAACTACGGATTACTATTAATACTTTTAATTGAACTCATAGTGTTTGTTACACCTATTGGTAAATTAATAAGTATAACATCAATAGATATTAGTTTGATATTAATAGTATTCTTAATAAACTTTATGGCAATATTTATTTATGAATTAATTAAGCCATTTTTAGTAAAATGGTTTAAAGATTAGAATATATAAAATTGTAAGTATTTTTTTGAAGTTATAATTACTACTTGTTTTTATAAATAGTAATTTATTAGTTTATTATGTATTAGGAGGTGTAGAAAAATTGTACAAGCTGTCGTTATAGAGTATTTTCCAAAGGCGGATACCATTGCAAAAAAAAGTAGAAAAAATATCTAATGAGATGCTGTAAGATGGATATGAATTAATAACAATGTCTAAAAATAATATAGAGAAAGATAAATAGTAATTTGTTGAAATGGAGGATTGATTATGAGAAAGACATTATTTGCAATTTTACTATGTGGGGTTATGGCTTTAGGATTAACAGGATGTGGCAAGTATAGTGTAGAGGATGCTAAAAAAGATTTACAAGAAAGTCAAGAAAAATATGGTTCCGTTGAAAAAGAAACAACTGATACTTTAGTTGCAAAATTTAATACTGAAGTAATGGATAATGATGGTTCTTCTTTAAATCCAGCATCAACTGATTATTTAACTGAATATAATAATCAGTATTGGTATGGATTACTTGATGGAGTTTCATTAGTAATTGTTCCAGAAAAATATACAGGAGATAAAGCAACTGACATTGTAGACTATATGCTCATTTATGTAGATAAAGCTAGTAAGTATGGTGATGCTGCACTTACATATGCTAAACATTTAATAAAAGCAAATTATAATGAGGCAACGGAAACTGAAATTAATACATTATTGGATGAAGCAAAAACTAAATTGACTACTGGTAAAACAGCGTATAACGGAAAAGGTATCTCTGTTGGTTATTTAGATAGCAGTGATTATTATCAATATCAAGTATTAAGATTTTACAAATAATTATAATTTATTGATTAGTTAGACAAATAGTAATTTGTATTTTGAAAGGTGGTAACAATTATATGTTAGAAACATTTTTGAATGTTGTTCCTATTACTATAATAGTGGGAATAATATATGTTATTTATAGAATTATTAAAATTAAGAAAAACAAATTATCAGTTAATTATTTTTATGAAATAGTTAAATTTATTTTTGTATGTTATTTAACTGGATTAATAAATCTTGTGCTTGTTCCAAGAAATCTTTGGTCGCATTTTTGGTTTTATGTAAAAAATGGATACTCTACAGGGGATAGTTTAGGTTGGTTTTCTGGAAGTTTCAATTTTGTTCCATCATTATACAAATATTTAATTAAAGGTGAACTTTCGATAGGTACTTGGATACGAGATATGCTAATAGGTAATATGTTGATGTTTATTCCAATGGGAATTATGTTGCCATTAGTTTTCAAAAACATAAATAAAAAGAATATATTTGTTATTGCTATTTTAATTACTTTGTCAATTGAAATATTACAACCGATAGTTGGTAGAAGTTTTGATATTGACGATATAATCATGAATTTTATTGGAAGTATTATTGGATATCTAGCAGTTACAATTTTTATAAAATTGAAAGAAACAAACAAATAAATCACAATTTATCGTTTGGTAAAAAGCATTGCTTGTGGCAACGGGTATTTATATAATATACTGAATTTGATGAAAGGAGAAAGTGTATTATGTTAAAAGATAATTTAAAAATATTAAGAAAAAATAAAGGACTTTCACAAGAAGAATTAAGCATCAAATTACATGTTGTTAGACAAACAGTTTCAAAATGGGAATCAGGTTTATCTGTACCAGATGCTGAAATGTTAATGACTATATCAGAAATATTAGAAACACCCGTTAGTGAAATTCTAGGTGAAAGTATAGAAGAAAAAGAAAAAAATGATTTAAAAGTAATATCACAAAAATTAGAAGTCATTAATGAACAATTAGCAATGAAACAAAAGCAAAAAAGAAAAATGTTAGTTAATACATTAATAGTTGCTGATGTATGTTTAATAATATTATTTATCTTATTAGCAATATTAGAAAGTCCATATCAATCATGGGATTATAGTGATCCAGAGTGGTCAGTAATTGGAACTTTATGGCATTCATTTGAATGGGTATATTTCAAAGTAGCTCCACTTATGGTTATTGTTATAACAGCAATACTTGGAATAATATTTGTTAAAAGAAAAAAATAGTAAATTACAATTTATTAGTGAGATTGGTTTGAAATATAACCAGTCTTTTTATAAAAAAAATTTATTTGGTGTCTAGATTAGAAAATATTTCCATCTATGGTGCCTAACATAATATAACAAAGAATATGAATAGTTATATTAAAATACAAGTATTGATTTGAAATAGCTTCATAAAAAACAACATTATACATTTTTATAATCTATTTTTTAAACCTATAATTAAGCAGTTTTAATTAATTTACCTTTATTAATTCTTATAAACTGCTTTATTATAATCGTGTTTTGCTTTGAAAGATATAATAGATATTAAACATGCTATCTTATAATCTAATAATAACTCTAGCAGTTTTAAACCTTAAATTAATCTTTATATATTTGTATATATTAGTATTATTTTTTTAAAGTTTAATTTTAACACTAGTTTAGTCACTAAAATAAATATTAATTTTTAAGAAAATAATTATTATTTAGCAAATGTATTAGGCCTTGACAAGGCTAACTTAGGCTAAGACGGCAGCTCTATAAAAAAACTTACGATACTATAATAGCTCGTAAGTCGTATTTAAATGGAGCCATAAAGGTTGAAGTCGGACAACCTTTATTTTTCTGTATAATAGGTAGTAATAAACTACTAACTGATTTAAGTATACCATGAAAATACTAAATTTTAACAAAAAAGTGATGATAATTATTAAGCAGGATAAAGAGAATGATAGCACTGTCCTAATTAATTCTATATAAATATAGGAATAGTTGTGCTATCATTTCTTATTTTGCACTTTCAAAATTAAGTTAAAAATATGGAAGAATTCTACCATACTTTTTATTTAAATCAATTAATTAAAGGGTTTGCGAGGTTTTATTTTACTTCCAACTGTTGGATATATACTAGATATGTTGGATGAATCTTGGATGTTTAAATTTAGTTTCAAAATATGTTGAAATTATGGTATAATTATATATAGAAGTGATAGATAAATTGTAATTTGTTGAAACGGAGGATTGAATATGAAAAAAATATGTATTAGCGTAGGAATTGTTTTGATAGGACTTATTGCAATGGGAATTATAACAAACTATATAGATAGTGGTAGAGTAACAACAGGACATGAGCCAAAATATTGTATCAAAATAGTTAATAATGATGGCAGTAAAGTGACATATTGGGGATTAGGTTATAAAGTTATTAGATATGTTGGAGTATCACCAAATGAACCTTATGAAAATAATATTGGCGTTAAAATGGGTAGTTGGTTTATGAGATATGAACTAGAACAAAAACTTAGTGCAAAAGAAATCAATAATTATATTATTAATTATTTAGAAGATAATAATGATATATCTAATTTTGCATTCAATTATGTTGATGATATAACTAATAAAGTAATAGTTGGTTTAATAAATAATAGTAAAGAAGAACAAGAAAAGTTTATTAAGAAAGTATTTATTGATGATGAAGCAAAAATATTAGATGCTATAAATAATCAAGAAATAATAAAATTTGTCGAATCTAAAGATGTTTTTGAGGGAAAAATCATTGTTGCAGAAGAAAACTATATAACTGTTGAAGTATTAAGAGATAGTAAATCATTTAAAGTGAAGGATAAAGTAACAATGAAAATATCAAGGACAACAAATGGTACAAATGATTATTATGTAGTAAATAATAAAGTAAGAGTTACATTTAGTGGTTTAATTGAAGATTCAAATCCACCACAAGTCAATGCAGTAAATATAGAACTTATATCGTAATGCAAATTACAATTTAGTAATTAGTTAAAAAAATTGTAATTTGAAAGTGAGTTGACTATTGATGACTAACACAAATTTTGTAAGTAATAGT
>OGZK01000350.1_pt1 | contig 45518 bp, 40 predicted proteins | sample 1576791 | NCBI WGS metagenome assembly OGZK01 (sample SAMEA3541556, study PRJEB24748) | human gut metagenome | biome: human gut; feature: human-associated habitat; material: faeces | place: China | collected 2012
ATAGGAATGCCTAAGAAAGGAGTTAGCTATTGCATTTAGTTCATTTCTGCACGGTTATGAACTAAAAAAACAGGGTAGTGGTGTATATTGTTTACAAAGGATATATGTTCTTAAAATAGTCGTATACTGAACCTAATTCAGTCGTATACTTAATAGGGCTTGGTTTAATGATGCTGATAATCAGAAAGTTACAAAAAAATATGTTGCTGTTGATAAATTCTGACAAATCTTTCACCGAATCGACTAATAGCAAGGAAGGATTATATTAATTATTAACACAACGAATCTCCAAAGGTTAACGAAATCGTAGAGTCTATTAAAACATGTTGTAATATGTTGTAGTTCACCCCGAAAATTTGGAGATATCCCAGAAGTCCGTATCTTTGCAATGTGTTTTTCATAGTATTAGATTTAAGGTTAACAAAAGATTGGCTGTCTGGGATAGATAGCCTTTTTTTATACTTGGAAGTGAACTACATATCGGGTACTTTTATCTTTTCCGGATTTTCTTCCCGATACCTTTTGAAATCATTCTCTATTAAGTCTCTCAAATCTTTAAGAAACTATTCGCTACACTCTTCTTTTGCCAAGGAATAATAGTATTCCAAAGTTTGTAATGCGAACTTATCTTTTCCAATCAGGGCAAATGCAGGAATCTCATTTTTAACTGCATTACGCACTAATACTGCTTGATCTCTCATAATAAACTATTTTTTTATGCAGAATCTATTATTCGGTATCACTCTTGAGAAGCGAATATATCTTCATATCCAGAATCTGGTTATTCTTCACAGCATTGCTTCTGAGTACTCCTTCACATTTAAATCCACTCTTTTCAAGAATCCGGCAAGAAGCGATATTATAGCTAAACGGCTCTGCAAAAATACGGAGGATATCGGTGTTGTTAAACACATATTGGCAGGTTTGTTTAATTGCACACGTTCCCAGACCTTTTCCCCAGAAAGATTCTGCTATATAATACCCCATTTCCGCAGTCCGCGAATGGATGTTATCTTTGCGAAACACACCAATGCTTCCCACTACTTTATGATCAGCAGTGATAGCAAAAGCAAAAACACTATTCTTATCAGCTTTCAGCATTTCATTGATATAGAATTTAGCATCATCCTCAGTATAAGGATAAGGCAGGCCATCCCGAAGGTTGTCTTGGATATTTTTGTTATTTAAGGTTGCTGCAAGTTCGGCAGCATCTTCCATTTTCCATTCTCTGATTTTACATTCCATATCTTTCTTTTTAAATTAGCCTGAAACAGGAGAGTTGGCGGCAAAGATAAGAAACTTTATTTTTAACCACTTCTTTAATAAATGCAAAATATGAACTTGCCGATTTAACTTCATCCTTTTTTCTGTTTCTAACCTAATAAAGCTAAGAAATTGAATGGATGATAAACGAGGATAAAATCCGGCAGGTATATGCTTCCGACCCGAAAAAGGGGTTTAAAATGCTGATGGATAACTTCCAGGTACCTATATATAATTATATACGGCGTTTGGTGGTATCACATGAGGATGCAGAAGATGTTCTTCAAGAAGTCTTTATCCGGGTATACCGTAATCTGGGACAGTTTCGTGGTGAAAGCTCGCTGAGTACCTGGATATACAGGATTGCAACCAATGAGAGTTTGCGCTTGCTGAATACACGAAAGGATGAAGAAGCGATTCCTGCGGAAGAAGTACAAGAAGAACTGATTGGTAAACTGAAAGCTTCCGATTATATTGATTATGAAAATGAATTGGCAGTCAAGTTTCAGGAAGCCATACTGAGTTTACCGGAAAAGCAACGATTGATATTCAACCTACGCTATTACGACGAGCTTGATTATGAAGAGATCAGCCGGATATTGGACAGCAAGGTCGATACTCTCAAAGTGAATTACCACTATGCGAAAGAAAAAATAAAAGAATACATCTTAAATAGATAGGACGATGAATAAAGAATTTGATTTTGACGATATAGGTAAAAAGACACCTTACCGCACTCCTGATAATTTCTTTGAGGATATGCAGCAGAAGGTAATGGAACGTACTTACGGTAGGCAACGCAGGAAACGCCGTTTACAGATAATGTTCTCTACTGCTGTAGCGGCTGCTGCAATACTGGCAGGGGTATTGTTTGTTCCGTCTTATTTACAGACGAGAGATGTACCTGCAGGAACTTCGGATATGTTGGCTGTGGATAGAAGCAGCAGCGATCCGGCTGATAAATGGATTCATGAACTGTCGGATGAGGAGTTGGAAGAGCTCGTCGACTTCTCTGATAATGACATATTTTTAAATTAGGTATTAATAAAAAACAAGAAGATTATGAAGACTAAGTTTATTTATGTAATGATGGCCGCTCTTTTGATTGGTAGCCAAACAATTTCTGCTCAGAACAAGGATAATAAGGATCAGAAACAGCGCCCTACTCCCGAGCAGATGATGCAGAGACAAGCTAATCAGATGGTAAAAACATTGATGTTGGATGACGCTACGGCTGCTAAATTTACTCCTGTTTACGAGGGTTACCTGAAAGCACTGCGTGAGTGCCGGATGATGAACCGCCACGAAAGAAATAGAGGAAACAATGCAGAAGCTAAACAAACTGCGAAACCTGTACCGACGGATGCGGAAATAGAAAAACAGATTAAGGATCAGTTTGCACAAAGCCGTAAGATCCTGGATGTTCGTGAGAAGTATTATAATGAATTCCGTAAGATTCTGTCTCCTAAACAGATTATGAAGATCTATCAGACAGAAAAGAGTAATGCGAATAAATTCAGAAAAGAATTTGATAGAAGAAAAGGTCAGAAGCACGGACAAGGAAAGCGCCCGGTGCATGGAAGACCTGCTCCTGCTACTAAATAATACATTTTCATTAGACTACTTGATAGACACGAATGGGGCACAGGCATACATATTTGACTTTCCGGAACATACTATTTTATGTTGTTTTATTGTGGTCAGGTATGACTGCTAATGCTCAGTCCGGCAAAGGGAACTTTGCCGGACGTGTTGTTGATAAAGATACAAAGCAACCGGTAGGATATGCAGCGGTGCGTTTGCTAACTTTACCGGATAGTGCTTTTGTTACCGGTGTAGCAACGACGGATGACGGCAAATTCAAAATGCCGGTTGTCTGGCCAAAAGATAAGAAGTTATTTTTGGAAATCTCTTTCATAGGGTATACTACTTTTTCTAAGCCTATTCCCGCTTCATTCAGAGGTTCTTCGCAGAATTTGGGTGATATTGCGTTACTTCCTGATGGCTTTTTATTGAATGAAACGGTTATAGTGGGTAAAGCGCCATTAGCGGTTACTGAACAGGACACAACGGTTTTTAATGCTTCAGCCTATCGTACTCCCGAAGGTTCCATGCTGGAAGATCTTGTGAAACAATTGCCCGGTGGGGAAATTGATGGTGATGGAAAGTTGTTGATCCATGGAAAGGAAGTTAAAAAAATATTGGTAGATGGTAAAGAGTTCTTTACGGACGATCCGAAAGCTGCTTTGAAGAATCTTCCGGTAGAAATGGTGGAGAAACTGAAAGCTTATGAACGTAAATCCGACCTGGCTCGCCTGACGGGAATTGATGACGGAGATGAAGAAATGATACTTGACCTAGCGGTGAAGAAGGACATGAAGAAGGGATGGATGGATAACTCCATGGCAGGTACAGGCAATAAAGGACGGTATGAGCTTGCCAATACTTTGAACCGTTTTCGGGATAATTCCCAACTAACTATTATCGGTAATCTGAATAATACGAACAATCAAGGTTTCTCGGAGTTGCAGCGAGAGTCGTCGGCTGCCAGTGGGAATATTTTGAATAGGGTAGGGTTGGTTACTTCACATTCCTTAGGTATGAACTTCACTCGTGACTGGGACAGGGTAAAACTTCGTTCTAATATTCAATATGCGGGTACTGATCATTCGGAGGATAGCCGTACTACAGTAGACAACTTTCTGAGACAAGATAAATCAATCAGTCATAACACCAACGATAATCATACGAAAAACCACAATCTGACGGCAAATGCTTATCTGGAATGGAAGATAGATTCGGTAACCAACCTGGTATTTCGCCCACAGTATCGCTATGTGGCAAGTGACAGGAGGAATGGAAGTTATCAACAGAGTTGGTCGGATGAAAGCTTATTGAATGAGAGAACTGCCTCTAATCTTTATGATAATTCCCAGTATAATCTGACTTTCATGTTACAGGTCAACCGTAAGTTCAGCCGTAAAGGGCGAAACCTGGCTTTGAAGGTGGATTATGGAACGAATGCTTCTTCGGTCGATAGGGAAAATTTTTCTACTACACATTATTTCAAGAATGATACGGAGAAAGTAGTCAACCAGCGTGTGGATGATGAAGGTGACGGTTATAATTACCGCCTGCAACTGGTATATGTAGAACCGTTGCCTAACCGTTATTTTCTTCAGTTTCGTTACAGTTATCAATACCGGGTGACTAATTCGGACCGTTTCGTCTATAACTGGGATGAGGCGATGGAGGATTTTGTAGTCGATTACGATTCCTTGGCAAGTAATAGTTTTGAAAGTCAATATAGTACCCATCTTTTCAATATGGCTGTCCGTACTTCCCGGAAAAAGTATAACTACAATATTGGTGTCGATCTGGAACCTCAAAAACTGGACAGCCGTTCTTTTCTGGATGAGGTTTCCAAACATCAAATGAGCAAAACGGTTCTTAACTTCTCGCCAACATTGAACTTTCGCTATAAGTTTTCCAAACGTACCCAGTTGCAAGCCATTTATAGAGGAAAGGGAAGACAACCCAGCCTTCGTGATCTGCAGCCGGTTGCCGATATGACGAATCCATTGAATATCCGTATTGGTAACCCATCTCTGAAGCCTTCTTATACCAATACGTTTACATTGAATTATAATTCATACAATGTCAATCATCAGCGCAACATGGTGGTATCCCTTTTTGTGGAGAATGTACTTAATAGTGTAACAAACCAGGTCACATACGACAGTGAAACAGGAGGTAGAACTACCATGCCCGTTAATTTGAATGGAAACTGGCGAGCATCAGGCTCTCTTTCATTGAGTGGGCCTTTCAACAATCGCAACTGGCTGTTCCGCACCTATTCTTATCTGCAATATAGGAATCAGAATGGGTACACCACCCAGAATAAAGAAGAACCGATGAAAAGTTCCGTTCAGCATCTTACGGCGCGTGAACGTCTGCAACTTACTTTCCGTACCCGGCAACTCGAACTGAGTGCACGGGGAGAGGTATTTTATAATAATTCATATAACAATGTGAAAGATATGCGTACGGAAACATTCGATTATCAATTAGGAGGAGATTTACAGTATTATCTTCCTTGGGGATTTGAGTGTAGTAGTGATCTCACGTATTTTCTTCGCACCGGATATGGATATGATAGCAGTGGACGGAAGAATCTGATATGGAATTGCCAACTATCGAAGGCTTTCTTGAAAAAGAAACAATTACTACTGCGTTTTAAGTTTTATGATATTCTACGTCAGGAGATTTCCATGGTGCGTACTATTTCGGCTACTGCTATACGTGATGCGGATTATAATGTTTTGGGACGTTATTTTATGGTACATGCTATCCTGCGATTGAATATGATGGGGAAAAAGTAAAAAACGCAAAGTCTTGAAACTTCAGCAGGGTTAATTTGTTGTAGATACTCAAATTAATAAAAGAAAACTCTGAGGAATGTTTCAAAGGTTCAAAAACTTTAGAAAACTGAGGAAGTGGTATGTCGTGAAGCTGAAACTGGTTGACGCACGCCTGTATTTCGTCAGCATCTTCGTAGGATTGCTGACGGGGCTGGTGGCTGTTCCCTATCATTATTGCCTCTATTATTTCTTTAACCTGAGAAGTGAATTTTTTGCTTCCCGCCCGGAGTGGTACTGGCATATTCCTCTTTTTCTTTTCTTTTGGGCGATACTGATATTCGTATCCTGGTTGGTGATGAAAATGCCACTTATCACCGGAGGAGGTATTCCTCAAACACGTGCTGCCATTAATGGACGCATTACCTATAAACACCCTTTCATAGAATTGGTTTCTAAATTCTTCGGTGGTATTCTTTCGGTTTCAGCCGGATTATCATTGGGACGTGAAGGACCTTCTGTGCAAATAGGTTCGTATATCGGATGCCTTGTAGCGCGTTGGACACATATTTTGCGAGGTGAACGAAAACAATTGCTTGCTGCTGGTGCCGGTGCCGGTCTTGCCGCTGCGTTTGCAGCACCGCTGGCTTCTTCATTGCTTGTCATCGAATCCATCGAACGTTTTGATGCTCCGAAAACGGCTATTACTACCTTGCTGGCAGGTGTAGTGGCAGGGGCGGTGGCGAGTATGGTTTTTCCTATAAGTTCCTATCATCTGATACAAGTGGCCGAACCCGGTTTCTCTTTTGGAGTCCAGGTGAAGTACTTCTTATTGCTTGCAGTAATTATTTCTGTTTGCGGGAAACTGTATTCCATGATGATGGTGTCCTTTAAGCGGGTTTATGCTACGGTGAAATCTTCGGTATATATGAAGATGTTCTATCTGCTACTGGTCGCTTACATTATTTCCTTTATGCAGGTTAACCTGACGGGTGGGGGAGAACAGTTTCTTTTGGAGCAGGCACAGTCCGGCAGTCATGCGCAGATAATGTGGGTAACGGCAATGATGCTGTTACATTTCGGCTTTTCCGTAATTTGCGTTTCCTCCGGTTTGCCGGGCGGAAGTTTTATCCCTACCCTGGTCACCGGTGGATTACTGGGGCAGATTGTCGGTTTACTGGGAGTGGAATATGGAGTTATTGAACCGGAGAATGTCAGTTATGTGATGTTGATTTCCATGTCGGCTTTTCTGGTGGCTGTGATACGTACCCCTTTGACGGCTATCGTACTGATTACCGAGATAACAGGGCACTTTGAGGTATTTTACCCGTCGGTAGTAGTAGGCGGATTAACTTATTATTTTACAGAACTCCTTCAGATAAAACCTTTTAATGTGACGCTTTATGAGGATATGATCAATACTCCTGCTTTCCAGGAACAAAAAAGATATAAACTATCCATTGAGGTGATGACAGGTTCGTATCTGGACGGTAAACTTGTGGACGAGCTTTCTTTACCTGAAAACTGTACTATTATCAATATACACCGGGATGGTAAAGACGCAAAGCTCCCCGGAATGCGGTTGATTCCGGGGGACCAGGTTGATATTGAATTGGATGCACAGGACATTGAAAAGCTCTATGAGCCACTCGTTAGTCTGGCAAACATTTATTGATGAGGCGTCTTACGCCAGACTGCCTATTTCGTCTAGATTCTTCTGAATATCCTGATCGGTCAGTTCATAGTTCACAAGATCACCGGAGAGATATTTATCGTACGAAGCCATGTCAATCAGTCCGTGACCGGAGAGGTTAAACAGGATCACCTTTTCTTCGCCTGTTTCCTTGCATTTGTTTGCTTCGCGGATGGCAGCGGCAATAGCGTGGCAAGATTCCGGTGCGGGAATGATACCTTCGGCCTGGGCAAACAGACAACCGGCTTCGAATGATTCCAGTTGTTTGATGTCTACAGCTTCCATCAGACCATCTTTCAATAGTTGTGAAACGATGACACCTGCACCGTGGTAACGCAATCCGCCTGCATGGATATTGGCAGGAGCAAAGTTGTGTCCCAGCGTATACATAGGAAGCAATGGGGTATATCCGGCTTCATCACCGAAATCATATTGGAATTTACCGCGTGTCAACTTCGGGCAAGAAGCCGGTTCGGCAGCGATGAAACGTGTTTGTTTGCCTTCCAGAATCTTATGGCGCATGAATGGGAATGCAATACCGCCAAAGTTGGAACCACCACCGAAGCAAGCGATTACCATATCAGGATATTCTCCCGCCATTTCCATTTGCTTTTCGGCTTCTAGGCCGATTACAGTCTGGTGCAGAGCTACATGACTCAAGACAGACCCTAATGTATATTTACAATTCGGTGTGGTTTGTGCCAGTTCAATGGCTTCCGAAATAGCTGTTCCTAAGGAACCCTGATAGTTGGGGTGAGCTGTCAGAATGTCTTTTCCGGCGCGGGTAGACATAGACGGAGACGGTGTAACCTGTGCGCCGAAAGTCTGCATAATGCTGCGGCGGTAAGGTTTTTGCTCGTAGCTGATTTTCACCTGGTAAACGGCAGCTTCCAAGCCAAATAAGCGGGCTGCATAGGCCAGTGAGGCACCCCATTGTCCGGCACCGGTTTCTGTGGTAACGTTAGTTACTCCTTCTTTTTTGCAATAGTAAGCTTGAGGAATAGCAGAGTTTAACTTGTGTGATCCCATCGGACTCACACTCTCGTTCTTGAAATAGATGTGTGCCGGAGTACCCAATGCTTTCTCCAGTCCATAGGCACGGACGAGCGGAGTACTGCGATAATATTTGTACATTTCGCGTACTTCTTCGGGAATCTCAATCCATTTATCAGTCTGGTTAAGTTCTTGTTTACACAGTTCCTGAGCGAAGATAGGATATAGATCTTCGGCTTTCAGTGGTTGTTTGGTACCGGGATGAAGCGGAGGCATTGGTTTGTTTACCATATCTGCCTGTATATTATACCAATAGCGTGGAATTTCTTCTTCCGGAAGGAAAAATCTTTTTGTCTTGTTGCTCATAGTGGTTACTTCTATTAAAATTTACGAGGCCAAATGTAACTATTATTTTTAAAACAAATTCTTTTTTCTTTTGTTTTTTGTCTATACGCATTGTTTTGTTTATGTTTGCCTGATATTTAATTTGGTCTCCATGAAGATTTATCATAAATTCTTGTTATATCAGAATAAATGGATTCATCCGTACACTCGGATCATTCTTGGAGGGGTGACTTACGTAGCCTACCTGGCTTCTATTCTGTTAATTGTAGGTGTAGTATATGAACACGGCTTTACTATTTCCGAACACGAGGCTTCTCAACTGCAAACTCTTTATCGGTTTGTGTGGGGTGTTTTTCTGACGGAAGTGACTTTGCGTCTCTTGTTGGAATACAAAGATACAAAGCGTGCATTTAAGAAACTGACCTGGATACTGATCGCCTTACTCTATCTTACTCTGATTCCGGTTATTTTCCATCGACCGGAGGAAGAAGGAGCTATTTTGTACTTTTGGGAATTCCTGAACGGAAAACCTTATCACATTGTACTTTTGCTCATTTTTTCTTTCTTTAATCTGTCCAATGGCTTGGTTAGGTTATTAGGACGGAGAACGAATCCTTCTTTAATCCTAGCTGGTAGTTTCTTTATTATTATTATTATAGGAACAGGTCTGTTAATGCTGCCTCGCTGTACGATGAATGGAATTTCGTGGGTGGATTCCTTGTTCATTTCCACCAGTGCAGTGTGTGTCACAGGACTGACTTCGGTGGATGTGGCTTCCACCTTTACTACATCTGGTTTTGTGGTGATTATCCTACTCATACAGATTGGCGGTTTGGGGGTGATGACACTAACCAGTTTTTTTGCGATGTTCTTTATGGGTAATACATCATTTTATAACCAGTTGGTGGTTCGTGATATGGTTAGTTCCAATTCATTGAATTCATTGCTTTCTACTTTACTGTATATATTAGGCTTTACGCTGGCTATAGAAGGGATGGGGATGTTTGCTATCTGGAGTGATATTCATGGAACAATGGGAATGACTTTTGAGGAAGAAGTAGCCTTTTCAGCTTTCCATGCCATATCAGCGTTTTGTAATGCGGGTTTTTCCACATTACCAGGCAATCTGGGTAATCCACTGGTGATGACGGGGCATAATCCCTTCCTTATTTATATATCCTTGCTGATTATTCTGGGTGGTATCGGTTTCCCGATATTGGTGAATTTTAAAGATATCGTACTCCATCATTTACGTCGTATATGGAAGTTCTTGCATACATGGGAGTGGGACAGACATCGTTTTTACCATCTGTATAACCTGAATACGAGGATTGTACTTATTATGACTTTTCTGTTACTGGTGCTTGGTACAATTCTTATTGCCATTTTTGAGTGGAACCATGCCTTTGCCGGTATGTCAGTTGCTGATAAATGGACACAAGCATTTTTCAATGCAACTTGTCCGCGTACTGCCGGGTTTACCAGTGTGGATTTAACTTCGTTGGGAGTACAGAGTGTATTGATCTATATTTTCCTGATGTGGGTTGGTGGTGCAGCACAATCTACGGCCGGTGGTGTCAAGGTGAATGCTTTTGCGGTAGTCGTATTGAATCTGGTTGCCGTGTTGCGCGGTACGGAAAAGGTAGAAGTGTTCGGCCGTGAGTTGTCATACGATTCAATCCGTCGTTCCAATGCTACAGTGGTGATGTCTCTCGGTGTTTTATTTGTTTTTGTTTTTATTCTGACGATATGGGAACCTCAGGCATCTGTTATGGCACTTTTGTTTGAATGTGTGTCGGCACTGAGTACAGTAGGTTCCAGTTTAAATCTGACTCCGACCTTGGGTGATAATAGTAAGTTACTTGTTGCTTTCTTGATGTTTATCGGACGTGTGGGTTTGATTACATTGATGTTGGGTATCATTAAGCAAAAGAAACATACGAAGTATCAGTATCCAAGTGGACAGATCATTATAAATTAGTAATTAGTAGTAAAATAAATAGTATGAAGTATATTATTATCGGTTTAGGAAATTACGGACACATGCTTGCCGAGGAATTGTCGGCATTGGGGCACGAAGTGATTGGTGCGGATGTGAGTGCGAGCCGTGTAGATAGTATAAAAGAAAAAATAGCTACAGCTTTTGTATTGGATGCAACTGACGAGCAGGCGCTTGCAGTTCTTCCTTTAAATGGAGTGGATGTGGTAGTAGTGGCTATTGGTGAGAATTTTGGCGCTTCCATTCGTGTAGTGGCTTTACTGAAACAACAGAAAGTGGAGCATATCTATGCGCGGGCTATTGATAATGTCCATCGTTCCGTACTTGAGGCTTTTGATTTGGAACGGATTTTAACTCCGGAGGAAGATGCTGCTCGTGGTTTGGTACATCTGTTGGAATTTGGTGCCAATATGGAAACATTCAGGGTGGACTCAAATTATTATGTAGTGAAATTTACTGTGCCGGAAAAAATGATAGGATACTATGCCAATGAATTGAATTTGGATAAAGAATTTGGTTTGAAGTTATTAGCATTGAAGCGTGCCAAGACTTTAAAGAACTGTCTGGGCATCTCATTTACAGAACATGATGTGATGAATGAATTACCTGAAAATGATCAAGTACAAGCTGGTGACGAACTGGTTTGTTACGGACGGTACAAGGACTTCCAGAAGTTTTGGAAAGCGATGTAAGAAAGTCTTTCTGGGAACTTTATAATACCATTTTTGGAAAAGGCATAAGGGCGATTTTTTATTCGCTCTTATGCTTTTTTCTGTCATTGATTATATCTTCCATATTTTCCTGCGCCCACGAAATTAAAGAGTTTATATGTGGTAGTAGAGACATAGCTCTTTTAGTGAGTGAATATTCTACTTTTGGGGGAACCTGTGCATAGATTTGTCTTTTTACCAATCCGTCTTCTTCTAATGTACGGAGGGTAACTGTCAACATTTTCTGAGATATATCCGGTATTGTCTTTTGTAGTTCGTTGAATCGCATAACAGGAGCCTGTGTCAAAGTGAAGAGAGTCAGTATTGACCATTTATCGCTGATACGTGATAATATCATTCGAATAGGACAATCGGCATAAGAGCTATTGGGTATATTTATTCTATTCATATTAGGTTGATTTATAAAACACTCTACAAAAGTAACTAATATGCCGATTGTATGCAAATGATCTTATTGAAATGTATTGGGACTTGGAGTGTTTCTAATGTAATCCGCTCAGCCACTCTACCATCTTCGGATCACGATGTGAGAAGAAGCAACTGGTATTAGTATCCAGTGCTGCTATTTTTTTCATATCTTCTTTTGTCAGTTCAAAATCGAATACATTGAAGTTTTCAATAATTCGTTCTTTACGGATGGATTTCGGGATAACGACAATATTTCTTTGTATCAACCATCGCAATATAACTTGTGCAATGGATTTACCATATTTGCCTGCAATGGCCGCTAATGTCTCATTCTGGAACATATTGTTCTTTCCTTCGGCAAATGGAGCCCATGATTCAACCTGAACACCTTTCTCTTGCATGAATGCCTCTGCTTCGATTTGTTGGTAGAAAGGGTTAGTCTCTACCTGATTGACGGCAGGTGTGATTTCATTATGAAGGATCAGATCTACCAGACGGTCGGGCATAAAGTTGCTGACGCCGATGGAACGAATTCTACCTTCCTTGTATAATTCTTCCATAGCATGCCAAGCACCGTAATAGTCATTGAATGGCTGATGAATAAGGTACAGATCCAGATAATCGAGTTGCAAACGTTTCATGGATGCTTCGAAGGCTTTCTTTGCTTTGTCATAACCGGCATCTGATATCCAGAGTTTGGTAGTGATAAACAAGTCTTCGCGGGGGATGCCACTGCGTTTGATGGCTCTTCCTACAGCTTCTTCATTACCATAAGCGGCAGCCGTATCTATGGAACGGTAACCTGCTTCAATAGCGTCATATACACATTGTTCACACAAAGCTTGATCTTCGATTTGATATACACCGAAACCGAGAATTGGCATTTCGATACCATTATTTAATTTTACTTTCTGCATAATAACTTTCTCTTTATTGATTTTATATTAAAACACTTTACTTCCTTAATATTCCCGGACATTGTAGATTATTGTATTATTTTAAGCCCTTTGTTTATTTGCCTACTCTTTTTGCTAACTCTGCCGGATAGCGGTCGCCTGACACTGGAATAGAATTAAGTGTATCATTTATCCTTGTCAACTCTTCCGGGCTTATTTCCACATTTATACTCTGTATATTCTCTTTCAGGCGTTTCAGTTTGGTGGTTCCCGGAATGGGAGCGATCCAGGGTTTTACAGCAAGTACCCAAGCCAATGCAATCTGTGCAGGCGTTACATTCTTCTCTTCCGCCAGCTTTCTCACAAAATCAACTATAACCTGATTGGCATTCAGATTCTCAGCAGTAAAGCGTGGAACGATACTGCGGAAATCGTCTTTACCGAATTGTGTGTCTTTGCTGATATTTCCCGTCAGGAAACCTTTACCCAGCGGGCTGAAGGGGACGAAACCGATACCCAGTTCTTCGAAAGTGGGCAATAATTCTTTCTCCGGTTCGCGCCACCACATGGAGTATTCGCTTTGAATGGCAGTCAGCGGATAGACCTGATGTGCCCGACGAATGGTCTGTACACCAGCTTCTGATAGTCCCCAATGTAGAATTTTGCCTTCTTGTTTTAATTCTTTCATGGTTTCTGCCACTTTTTCTATAGGAACATCCGGGTCCACACGGTGTAGATAGTACAGATCGATATGATCTGTCCGCAGACGCCTGAGGGAACCTTCGATGGAACTTCGTATTATTTCCGGTTTACCAATGACAATTTGTTTGCCGTCGACCATCTGAATACCACATTTGGTAGCAATGACTACATCTTTCCGATAAGATTCTAAGGCTTCACCTACTAATTCCTCGTTGGTGTATGGACCATATACTTCAGCAGTATCAAAAAAAGTGATTCCTTTTTCTATAGCCTGATGAATAAGGTTAATCATTTTTTTCTTATCAGCGGCAGCACCATAACCGTGACTCATACCCATACAACCCAAACCCAATGCGGAAACTTTAAGTCCGCTCTTTCCTAATTCTCTGTATTTCATTACTCTTGTCTTTTTGCAGTTTTTTTTATGTTGCAAAGGTAAGTTGTGGGATGAAGTTTGTAAATAGACAGATTACTGCATTGCACACCATTATTACGGTTTTAAAATATTGATTGAATACTTGATAATGAACTGTATACACAGGTTACAGTTTCTTATGCCAATATTACAGATTTTGCAATACAAGTGATGGAATGCTGAAAGAAAACTGTTATTTTTGTCATCAGATTAAATTATTCAGATTATGGGTACAATCGTAAAATTGAATACTATTCAGGAGTATAATATGGTAATGGGAGTGGAGACATTGCATCCGCTCGTTAGTGTGGTTGACTTTTCAACATTGAAATCTTTAAAGCATGGACGTAAGAATTTTGGTTTCTACTGTATTTTTCTGAAACAGCTCAAGTGTGGAGAATTGTCTTATGGACGTAGTACGTACGATTATCAGGAAGGTACACTGGTATTTGTGGCTCCTAGTCAAGTGGCGGGAATTGATGATGACGGAGAGACACTGAATCCTCAAGGTAAGGTATTGGCTTTTCATCCGGATTTGCTGCGAGGTACTTCGCTGGGACGTAAAATGAAAGATTACAGCTTTTTCTCTTATGAGGCTAATGAGGCTTTGCATATGTCTGAGCGTGAACGGCAGATTATCCTTAATTGTTTTGTTGAAATACAAGAAGAATTGGAGCGTGCCATAGATAAGCATAGTAAAGATATTATAGCCTCTACGATTGAGCTTCTGCTGAACCATTGCCAGCGTTTTTATGACCGTCAGTTTATTACGCGTGAAAACATAAATAAAGATATTCTAGTGCGTTTTGAAAATCTACTCAGTGATTACTTTGAATCAGACCAACCGCAAACTGTCGGTTTACCATCCGTGCAATATGTTGCAGACCGATTGCATCTTTCTCCTAATTATTTTGGGGATCTGATAAAGAAAGAAACAGGTAAATCAGCTCAGGAATCCATTCAGCTCTTTGTGATAGAGAAAGCAAAAGAACGGCTTTATGATGAGAATAAGACTGTCAGCGAAGTTGCCTATGAACTGGGCTTCAAATATCCACATCATTTAAGCCGTCTGTTTAAAAAGGTGGTGGGGATGACACCAAACGAGTACAGAGCGTAGTTATTTAATTTTGTACCCCAACAGCGAACTGGACTTCCTGCAAATATCCGGGAATAGCCCTATTAGCCTTCCGCCGAATCCCCATCTTTTGGGAAAGAATCTCTGGTAGAGGGCCTGGTCGATAAGTTGCAGGCGTGGTTCCCAGTTTTCCACCTCATGCCCGTCTTTCAGGCCGGAGCGGATTTGTGCTTCGTGCCCCCGTAGTGAGTCGGGTTTAATATACTTGGAGTTTGCCATCATAGGTCCGCACACATCAAACCATACTTCACCACCACTGAATCGGTCGGCCAATCGGGTGAGTAATTGTCGTACTTGCTTTTCATAGAAATACATCAGTACACCTTCGATAACAATGACAAACTCTCCTTCGGGATGCTTTTTGCGGAGATCATCCATCCATTGGGTTTCTAACAAAGAACCGGCTATGTAATGATCGCCCGCAGGTTCCGGTAGTAAATCACGTCGCAAGTCGATTACTTCGGGTAAATCCATTTCATAAAATATGGCTTTGTCGTGTTCTTCAATACGTTGATAGCGGGTATCCAGTCCGCAACCTACATTCACTATTATCGGATTTTTTCGTGTGGCAATGAAATGTCGGATGGTATTATCAAAGTATAATCCACGTACGACACATCCTATGGCACTCAATTTGGCACCATCAAATTTAGAGTAATCATATTCAATACTTTCTACCAGTTGTTCGGCTTGCAGATCACGCAAGATGGCATCTTTCCGGCGACTTTCTTTGGCTCTCATGTAAAGAGGTATCAGCAGTGTTTCAGCTACTACACTCTTAAATTCATATTTCTTTTTCATTTTTATTTGGAAATTATTAGAGTTAATACGATCTGGCAAAAAAGAACAATATTCAAATTCATTCAAAAAAAAAGAGAACTTATACTTTGATAAATTCTCTCTTTTTGCTGTTCCTCACCTTTTCTTCCGGGGTCCATAGGCTACTTTTATTTCTTGCCAAAGTTACGCTTCTTGAGTAAGGGAGGCAATACCTAAAAGTAGGGAAATTGTGTTTTAGTAATTTCTTTTTCGTGTATATCTCAGATACCAGATACATATAAATAAGGAAACTACTGTAGAAATGGGTGGAGCGAAGCCCATGATAAACAGTGAAGAACTGTCTATCTGACTGAACCAGTGAGATAACGGGATACGGAACAGGAGGGTTGCTATCAGACTGTGAATCATAGGGAATAGCGAATTTCCCTGTCCACTGAAATAAGAATTGATACAGAAAACGAAACTGACCACAACACAGTCTATGCTGTATCCCCGTAGATATTCTGCTGCCATTGTCACCACCGCAGGATCTTTAGTGAAGAATGCCGTGAGCGTTTCCGGCAGGAATTGCGAATACAGGCAAACCGATAGGCCAAAAATAAGAGCAAATCCTATTCCGGAAAGTAGGCACTTATTCATTCTCTGTATAAGTCCTGCACCGTAATTCTGTGCTGTCATTGTGGCTACAGCCGATGATATAGCCATAGGAGGTAACATGGCAAAAACAATAATTTTCTCGACTATACCCAGAGAAGCTGATGCAATGACTCCCATCTGATTCACAATCACAGTGATTATCAGGAATGAAACATTGATCAATGCATCCTGCAATGCTATGGGGGCACCCAAGGTCAGTACTCTTTTAGATAAAACTCTATTCAATCGGATATCCCGTCGTGTAAACTCGAAATGAAATCCGCGCCGGTATAAAAACCAGAGTGCTATCGTAAAGCTGACACCTTGTGCCGTTACAGTAGCAATGGCTGCCCCGGTAGGACCGAGATGAAAAGCTCCCACTAATATAAAGTCAAGGACAATATTGATTATACAGGCCAGTCCCACAAAATAGAGTGGTGTTTTCGAATCACCCAGTCCGCGCAGGATACCACACACGACATTATAGCCTACAATAAACAGTATACCGACCGAGCAAACCAGAATGTAACTTTTCGTATCTTCCATAGCTTCTGTCGGAGTGTGCATCAAGCTGGAAATTCGGTCATGGAACAATACCATGACCAGAGTAAGTACGATGCCGATAATTGAAAACAACCAAATGGAAGAACCGATTGTAGACGCCACTTGTCGGTCGTCTTTCGCTCCGGTTGCAATGGCAATCAGTACGGTTGTTCCGGTGGTAATACCCAAGATAATACCTGTAATGGTTTGCATCACTTGGCTACCAATGGCTACGGCCGCTACGCTTGCAGAGTCATCATATTGTCCCACAACAAAAAGGTCGGCACCTCCGTAAAGGGCCTGGAGCACGTTGGCTATCAGGAATGGAACCGCAAATTGTAATAGTACTTTAGGGACGCTGCCCTGTGTCAAATCTAATTCTTTCATCCAATTTATTCTTTCATCAATTTAGTAGAAGCTATAGATATGGCATAAAAAAAGTGCCGGACAGGATGAATGATTCTCACCATTCATCTTATCCGGCACTATAATTATTGATTATAATGCCCTCCGATGAGGATTTTATATTCCTGTCTTTATTTTCGGGGTTCAAATTTGGGCATTGTTTTTATAACCACCAAATTTATTCGGAGTTTTAATTCTCTATGCGTGGTTTCGTCTTTATACCTTATTTTTTCGTTTTGATTCTTTGGTACTGTCAAGTCTCAAAAAAAATATCTTTCTTTGTAGAAAAGAAGAAATGTTTTATGCTCTCATTTGATACTTATATAAGTCGTAAACTGCTGCTGGTTGGTCTGATTAGTGCAGTCTTTATCATATACCCTAATATAGCCTGTCTGCCGTGGGATATAAAATTTCTGGAAGGAGCAAGTTGTACGGGTTTTTATTGGTATTTTGTTTATCGTTTCTTTTTCTTCTGGGGACTGATTTGTCTGTTGTTACGTTATAATTTGCGACAACTGTCGACAGCGCAGTTTAAGGAACGTTTTGGCCGTAACTTCTTGTATTCATTGGCTGCCTATGCAGGCTTTGCGTCTATTTCCTATTGGATTCACTCTTATGGTATCCGTACTGATTTTCTGGGTAGTACATTGATCTCCCAATTCTTTATTCTGTGTTCTCTGTGTACGCTGATCGGGCATATTTCCATGTTATACTCCGCACAGCGTGAAAAAGAGCGTGAGATAGAACGTCTACGTATAGAGAATCTGCAAAGCCGATGTGATGCGTTGGCTAATCAGATCAATCCACATTTTTTCTTTAACTCCTTGAATGGAGTGCAATCGCTTATTCGGAAGAAGGATGATGAAAAAACGTTGATGTATGTGCATGAATTATCTGATATCTTCCGTTATATTCTTCAAAGTGATAAGAGAGGACTGGTTACTTTGAGGGAAGAACTGGAGTTTATTCAATCTTTCCGTTATGTGATGGAAGTACGCTTTGCCAATAAACTGGTTTTCTCGATCCAGGTGGATGAGGTTATGCAGGATGAACTGACGTTGCCTGTGCTTTCACTGCTTCCGCTGGTAGAGAATGTGACCGTTCATAATATGATAGACAGTGAGCATAAAATGGAAATTATCATCAGGCTGAACGAGCAAAAAGAACTGGTGGTGAGTAATCCCATTTATCCTAAATTGTCTCCTCCTGATACGAACGGAACCGGGTTGAAAAATCTGGAAAATCGTTTTGCCTTGTTGATGAACAGGCAAATACGGATAGAATGTGATGAAAATACATTCAGAGTATATCTTCCTTTAAATAAACAGAACTGACATCAAAATTGCATAGAGATATGAGAGTGTTGATTGTAGAAGACGAGACTGCCGCTTATGAGAATCTGGTGGATATTCTTGGTGAAGTCTCTTATGATATTCAAATAGTCGGTAATACGGAAAGCGTGACCCAAACCATTCATTGGCTGCAATCGAATCCTGCACCGGATTTGATATTTATGGATATTCATTTATCGGACGGTTCGGCATTTACCATTTTTGATAAAATGGAGTTGGAAACTCCTATTATTTTCACGACGGCTTATGACAGATACGCCATAGAAGCTTTCAAGGTGAATAGCATTGATTATTTGCTAAAACCTGTCAAGGTGGAAGATGTAAAACAGGCGCTGGATAAATACAAAAAACTGACGCACCAGGATGTGATTCACTACTTATCTAAATTGACTCAACTGATGCCGACTCCTAAATATAAAGACAAGTTATTAATTCCATATAAAGATAAGCTGTTACCTATTGGCTTGAAAGAAGTTTCATGCTTTTATACAGCGGATAAAAACACCTGTATCTACTTGAAAGACGGGAATATGTATCCATACTCCAAAACACTGGAACAGATAATGGCTTCTCTGAATCCGGCAGATTTCATCCGGGCGAATAAGCAATTCATCATAGCAAGGAATAGCGTGACGGATATAACGATCTGGTTTGATAACCGTTTGCTGGTAACATTGGATGTAGAAACTCCCGGACGTATCTATATCAGTAAGAACAAAGCGTCCGAGTTCAAGTCCTGGATAGTGAATAACACGTAAGTTAGAATACGTTAATCAGTAATTATGGTATTTACAACCGTAATTTATCTACGGTTTCTATCAGTAACGATCCCTATATTTGTAATCGGGAACTATTATAAAATTAAAGAGTTATTTCAAGATGAAAAAAGAGAGATTTGTACTTGCATTCTTTACAGGCTGCCTGATTAGTGCGGTAAGCCTACAAGCACAAACCAGCAAGGACAGCACAAAGGTAGCAAGAAGTTATGCGATCAATGAAGTAGTAGTAACAGGTACGCGAAGTGAAACGGATGTACGCCATTTGCCCATGACCGTATCGGTAGTGGGACGTCCGCAACTTGAAGCGAGCCAGCAGACTTCCGTACTTCCGGTGTTGAATTCACAAGTGCCGGGCTTTTTCTCCACTTCACGTGGCGTAATGGGATATGGTGTAGCTACCGGTGCATCAGGGCAAATGTCTTTAAGAGGCATTGGAGGGCCCGCACAGGCCGCTCTTCCCACTACAGGATTATTGGTTTTGATAGACGGACATCCTCAGTATATGGGACTGATGGGACACCCCATTGCCGACGCATATCAGACTATGATGGCAGAACGTGTGGAAGTGCTCCGTGGCCCCGCATCCGTGCTTTATGGTTCTAACGCCATGGGTGGGGTTATTAACATTGTTACCCGTAAGATGCAGGAAGACGGAATACGTACAAACATCAACATTGGTGCGGGGGCCTATGGAAGTGTACAGACCGAAGCCACTAACCGCATAAGGAAAGGGCGCTTCAGTAGTACGGTGACTGCCTCTTATAACCGTACAGATGGACATCGCGCTGACATGGCTTTTGAACAGTACGGCGGATATGCCAAATTAGGCTATGACTTTACGGATAACTGGAAAGTTTGGGGCGATGTAAATGTCACTCGTTTCAATGCTACTAATCCGGGATCAGTAATGAAACCATATATAGACAATGATCAGCGCATAACACGTGGTATGACTTCTTTTGCATTGGAGAATCATTACGAAAAGACTTCCGGTGCATTGAGCTTTTTCTATAATTGGGGTGATCACTGGATAAATGACGGATATCAGCCAGGAGGAGAACCGCTTCAGTATCGTTTCAACTCTAACGATCAGATGCTTGGAGTATCATGGTATCAGAGCATACAACTTTTCCAGGGCAACAGACTGACTGTAGGAGCTGATTATTTTCACTTTGGAGGTGAGGCATGGAACCAATTCTTTGATGGGCATCGTGAAACTTCGGCGGATAAGTCGTTGAATGAAGTAGCAGGTTATGTAGATTTTCGTCAGGATATTGCTGCGTGGCTTACGCTGGATGCCGGAGCACGAGTAGATTATCATTCGCAAACGGGTACAGAGTTCATTCCGCAAGTAGGTTTGGCTTTCCATCTTCCGGAGAATGCAGAAATCAAAGCAATGGCAAGTAAAGGATTCCGTAATCCTACCATTCGTGAAATGTATATGTTTCCTCCGCAGAATCCGGATTTGAAACCTGAGAAACTTTGGAATTATGAGCTTTCTTTTTCACAACGTCTTATGGATAATCGTTTGTCCTATGGACTCAATGTGTTCTATATCAATGGTGAAAATCTCATTATACGTCTTCCAAATCCAAATGGTAGCGGTATGTTGAACCAGAATTCCGGCGAGATTGAAAACTGGGGAGCGGAAGCTAATGTAGGGTACCAGTTTAATCCGGTGTGGAGCGTGATGGCAAATTACAGCTGGCTTCATATGGAAAATCCGGTATTGGCTTCTCCAGAGCATAAACTGTATGGAGGAGTGAACTTCAGAAAAGGACGTTGGAGTGCATCTACGGGCATTCAGTATGTAAAAGGGCTTTATACTGATCTGGATGCTGCGACAAAAGAGAACTTCGTGTTATGGGATATGCAGGGAAGTTTTAAGGCGACAAATTATCTGTCATTCTATGTGCGTGGTGAGAACCTGTTGGCGCAACGTTATGAGATCAATGCAGGCTATCCTATGCCGAAAGCGACTTTTATGGGTGGAGTAAATATCAATTTTTAATAAGAATATTATATGAAAACAACAACTATCAGACTTTATTCACTGGATTATAGCAATGTGAAGACATATTTTGCTGCAGCCCTTTTCATTCTGGGTAATCTGGTTTTGCCACAACTTTGCCATCTTATTCCACAGGGTGGTCTTACTTTGTTGCCGATTTATTTCTTTACGCTTATTGCTGCTTATAAATACGGTTGGAAAGTTGGATTGCTGACAGCCGTCTTTTCACCGGTTTTGAACCATCTGCTTTTCGGTATGCCTCCTGCAGGAGTATTGTCGGCCATCCTTTTAAAATCTATTTTACTGGCAGTGGTTGCCGGATATGCTGCCAATCGTTTTAAACGTATCTCTATTCCTGTTTTAGCGTTGGTAGTACTGGCTTATCAGTTTATCGGGACGCTGGGTGAGTGGGCAATGGTAGGTAACCTTGCGCTTGCTTTCCAGGATTTCCGCATCGGCATACCAGGAATGGGATTACAGATTCTCGGCGGTTATCTGTTTATCAAGTATTTGGTTTATAAATGATATTCCATAAAATAAAAGTATGTTACGAAAAATCAGACTAACGTTTGCCATATTTTTTTTCGTGCTGATCACGCTTTTGTTTCTCGATTTTACGGGTACATTGCATGCTTGGTTCGGTTGGATGGCTAAAATTCAGTTTTTGCCCGCTTTGTTGGCTTTGAATGTCGGGGTTGTAATAATCCTTATTGCATTGACACTGCTCTTTGGGCGTGTGTATTGTTCCGTAATCTGTCCGTTGGGCGTATTTCAGGATGTAGTTTCATGGTTGGGTAAAAAGCGGAAAAAGAATCGCTATTCGTATTCACCTGCACTTAATTGGTTGCGTTACGGAGTGCTGGGAGTATTTATTTTGGCTCTGATAGGAGGAGTTGGTTCATTGGTTGCCTTACTGGCACCTTATAGTTCGTACGGACGAATAGCTTCTAATCTGTTTGCTCCGGTTTATCAGTGGGGAAACAACCTGCTTGCTCTTTTGGCCGAACGGGCAGATAGCTATATGTTTTATTCTGTAGATGTCTGGATGAAGACTATGGGAACTTTTGTGATAGCTGTTCTGACATTTGTTATTCTGACTGTGCTGGCCTGGCGCAACGGGCGTACATATTGCAATACAATTTGTCCGGTAGGAACAGTATTGGGATTCTTTTCACGTTTTTCTTTGCTGAAACCGGTAATCGATACGAGTAAATGTAATGGCTGCGGTTTGTGCGCACGCAATTGTAAGGCGGCATGCATTGATTCTAAAAATCATAAAATAGATTATAGCCGCTGTGTGGTTTGTATGGATTGCATCGGTAAATGTAAGAAAGGAGCTATCCGTTATGAGCGTCCTCATAAGGAAGTGCAGAAACCGTTAGCTGCTGAAAAAGTAACTGGTGTGTCACCGGAACAGGTGGACAATGCACGTCGTGCTTTCTTCTCTGCCGGCGCCGTGTTTGCTGCAAGTACATTGCTGAAGGCACAGGAGAAAAAAGTGGATGGTGGATTGGCTGTCATTGAGGATAAGAAAATACCGGAACGGACGACACCTATTGTACCGGCAGGTTCATTGAGTATTCGTAATTTTGCGCAGCATTGTACGGCTTGCCAGCTTTGTGTATCAGTGTGCCCTAACCAGGTTTTACGTCCATCCGGTAATTTGATGACGTTAATGCAGCCGGAGATGTCTTATGAACGTGGTTATTGTCGTCCGGAATGTACCAAGTGCGCTGAGGTATGTCCGGCAGATGCCATCCATCCTATCAGTCCGGCAGATAAATCGTCTATCCAGATCGGTCATGCCGTATGGATCAAGAAGAATTGTGTGCCGTTGACTGATGGAGTAAATTGCGGCAATTGTGCCCGTCATTGCCCGGTAGCGGCGATAGAAATGGTTCCGTCTGAGGTAGATAATCCGGATTCTCCAAAGATTCCGGTTGTCAATGTAGAGCGTTGTATTGGTTGTGGTGCCTGTGAGAATCTTTGTCCGGCACGCCCTTTCAGTGCTATCTATGTGGAGGGACATGAGAGACATCGAGTAATATAAAGGTGGTAATGTGATAGGGTGATAAAGTGATAAATGTTAGAAGAACAGATATGGAAGAACATAATAAAAATATAAACCGTAGGGATTTTCTGAAAATTGTGGGCATCAGTGCCGCTACGACAACGGCTGCTGCTACTCTTTATAGTTGCAAACAGAAGGATGGGGTGATTCCGGGAGGCAGTGCATCGACTCCGGTGCCCACTGATAAGATGACTTACCGTACTTCTGTGGCTCAGAAAGACCGTGTTTCACTTCTGGGTTATGGTTGTATGCGTTGGCCGACAGTTCCTTCGCCGGACGGGAAAGGAGATATAATTGATCAGGATGCTGTGAACGAATTAGTAGATTATGCCATTGCGCACGGTGTGAATTATTTCGACACATCTCCGGTGTATGTACAGGGATGGTCGGAAAAATCTACTGGTATTGCATTAAAACGTCATTCGCGCGAGAAATTGTTTATTGCTACAAAGTTATCTAACTTTAGTAATTATAGCCGTGAAAACTCCATAGCCATGTATCGTAAGTCTTTCGAAGATTTGCAGACAGATTATATCGATTATTATTTGCTGCACTCTATTGGTAATGGTGGAATAGAAGCGTTCAAAGCGCGATATATAGACAATGGTATGATGGAGTTTCTGTTGAAGGAACGGGAAGCAGGACGTATCCGTAATCTGGGATTTTCTTTTCATGGTACAGTGGATACTTATGACTATGCGCTTTCTCTGCATGATGAGGTGAAATGGGATTTTGTACAGATACAGCTTAATTATGTGGACTGGAAACATTCTTCGGGACGTAATGTAAATGCGGACTATCTATATGATGAATTGGTAAAACGTAATATTCCGGCAATCATTATGGAGCCATTGCTGGGTGGAAGGTTGTCTAATGTACCTACTCATATTATGACACGTCTTAAGCAGCGTCGTCCGGAAGATAGCGTGGCTTCGTGGGCTTTCCGTTTTGCAGGCTCACCGGAACTGGTGTTGACGGTGTTGAGTGGTATGACGTATATGGAGCATCTTCAGGATAATATCCGTACCTATTCTCCGCTGATTCCTTTGACAGATGATGATAAGGAGTTTCTAGAAGAAACGGCACAATTGATGTTGAAGTACCCTACCGTACCGTGCAATGATTGTAAATACTGTATGCCTTGTCCGTATGGTATTGATATTCCTGCTGTGCTTATACATTATAATAAATGTGTGAATGAGGGGAATGTACCGAAGAGCCAACAAGACGAGAATTACAGAAAGGCACGCCAAGCTTTTCTTGTTGGTTATGACCGTAGTGTGCCACGCCTGCGACAGGCAAATCATTGCATTGGTTGCGATCAATGTTCGCCTCACTGTCCGCAGAGTATTAATATTCCCAGGGAGTTGCGCCGTATTGACGGGTTCGTGGAGCAGTTGAAACAGGAAACGTTGTAGCCCTCCCTACATTGACATTTATAGAAAATTTTTCATCTTTGTAATAAATAGTGGATTGCGCTGATATTGTTGTCATATAGAGACAATGATATCAGCGTTTTTGTTATATTTGCGGCATCGTATGCAAATTTGAAAAAAAATGAAAAAGCTTTTATGTACATTGGCGTTGTTTTTTTATGCATGACGCCTTTGTATGAAAAGTTTAGTATAAAAGATTATATCTATTTTGAACTTGAGTTTCAACCATAAGAAAATAAGATTGCGTGGTTGCATCTTAATTTCGCTGAAAACAGAAAACAATGAAACAGGAAGTCTTATTTCTTCTATTGAATGATTATGCCGATTGGGAAGGTGCATTCCTTTCTATTTCTTTAAATGCCGGAGTGTTACCGGGTAACGAAGTAAAATATATATCAAAGACAGTTGCCCCGACGCTGGATGAAGTTCGTTCTATAGGCGGGTTCCGCACAATGCCGGATTATAGTTTTCAGACTATGCCTGCCGATTATGCGGCATTGGTTCTGATAGGCGGCATGCAGTGGCAATCACCCGAATCGGAGTTGGTGGTGCCAATTGTGCAGGATGCATTACAGCGTGGCAAGATAGTTGGAGCTATTTGCAATGCTTCTGCCTTTATGGGGGCACATGGCTTTCTGAATAATGTGAAGCATACCAGTAACACACTTCCATATCTGAAACAATTCGCAGGTAGCGCATATACTAATGAAGCCGGATATCAGGAAAAGCAGGCAGTCAGCGATAAGAATATCGTAACTGCTAACGGAACCGGACATTTGGAGTTTACCCGTGAATTATTACTTCTTTTGAATGCTGATACTCCGGAAAGGATTGATGCTGCTTATGATTATTATAAAAATGGTTTTGTGAGGTAACTTTTGTCCTGTATTAAGTTCTTTTTTATGATTCCTTTAATGAGATGGGAGTAATTTTGCTACTACATTGAATTGAAAAAGGTATGAAAAAAGAATTGAATCTTATTTGCAGTTTGCTTTTATTCTCTGTCACAGTGGCGGGACAAGCGACATGCAAATTCTTGAATCCGGAACTTCCGATAGTGGAAAGAGTAAATGATTTGGTGGGGCGTCTCACGTTAGAGGAAAAGATCTCTCAAATGTTGAATAATGCTCCTGCCATAGATCGGCTGGGAATTCCTGCATATAATTGGTGGAATGAGTGTTTACATGGAGTAGCCAGAAGCCCCTATCCAGTTACTTCTTTCCCTCAAGCCATTGCTATGGCAGCTACCTGGGATACAGAGTCTGTTCATCAAATGGCAGTGTATGCTTCGGATGAAGGACGTGCCATTTATCACGATGCTACCCGGAAAGGGACTCCCGGAATATTCAGAGGATTAACTTACTGGAGTCCGAATATCAATATATTCCGGGACCCGCGTTGGGGGCGGGGACAGGAAACGTATGGCGAAGATCCTTTTTTAACTGCTTCCATTGGTGTTTCATTTGTGAAAGGTCTTCAGGGTGATGATCCGGTTTACCTGAAATCTTCAGCATGTGCTAAACATTATGCAGTACATAGTGGTCCGGAATGGAACCGGCATACGTATGATGCTAAAGTGAATAACCATGATTTGTGGGATACCTATCTTCCGGCATTTAAGGAATTGGTGGTCGAAGGAAAAGTGACGGGAGTAATGTGTGCTTATAACTCCTTCTTTGGGCAACCCTGTTGTGGCAATGATCTTTTGATGATGGATATTTTGCGAAATCATTGGAAGTTTGGCGGCTATGTAACTTCAGATTGCGGGGCTGTTGAAGACTTTTATAATACTCATAAAACACATCAGGATGCAGCTGCAGCCTCTGCGGATGCTGTGTTGCATGGTACAGATTGTGAATGTGGTAATGGAGCTTACCGGGCATTGGCGGATGCCGTTCTCAGAGGATTGATAACAGAAAAGCAGATAGATGAATCTTTGAAGAAATTATTTGAAATCCGCTTCCGGCTGGGTATGTTCGATCCGGATGACCGTGTACCTTATTCAAATATACCTTTATCAGTTCTGGAGTGTGACGCTCATAAAGCTCATGCATTGAAAATGGCTCGTCAGTCTATTGTGTTGCTGAAGAATCAAGATCAGTTGTTGCCTTTGAATAAGAATAAAATAAAGAAGATAGCAGTGGTCGGTCCGAATGCTGATGATAAAAGTGTATTACTTGCTAACTACTATGGTTATCCGTCACATATAACTACAGCACTGGAAGGTATTCAAAAGAAAGTGGGCAATCAGGTGGAAGTGGTCTACGAGAAAGGTGTTAATCTGACTGATGATTTTGTTTTCACCTCAGCTTATGAAGATGCTTTGTTCTGTTATGACGGGCAGCAGGGCTTTAAGGCTGACTATTATCAAAATACGCAGTGGCAAGGAAATCCCGGATTATCTCGTTTGGAAAAGACTGTTGATTATCAGTGGGGAGATGGTCAGGATGTTGGCGATGGCATCATTACCAGGCAGATGTCTGCTGTTTGGAGTACTGTATTTACACCGAAACAGACAGGTGAGGTTTGCTTTGAACTGAAGGCTGATGATAAAGCAGAACTGTATATTGATGGAGTAAAGCAGAATAAAGTTGGAAATATAAACTCATATTATCTGTTGAATGCAGAAAAGGGTAAATCCTATCCGATAGAAATCCGCTATGTTCAACATGCGGATAATGCAGAAATCAAGTTTGATATGGGAATACTTCGGAAGGCTGATTACAAGCAAACTGCTGCTGCGGTGAAGGATGCAGATGTGATTATCTTTGTGGGTGGTCTTTCTGCCAAAGTAGAAGGTGAGGAGATGGGGGTGGAAATAGAAGGTTTCAAACGGGGTGACCGGACTTCTATCTCTATTCCTTCCGTGCAGCAAAACTTATTGAAAGAATTATATGCAACCGGTAAGCCAGTCGTTTTTGTTATGATGACAGGAAGTGCTTTAGGACTTGAATGGGAATCTGCCCATCTTCCGGCTATCTTGAATGCATGGTATGGCGGTCAGGCTGGCGGACAAGCTATAGCCGATGTGTTATTTGGAGATTATAATCCTTCAGGACGTTTACCGCTGACCTTCTATAAGAGTGTAAACGATTTGCCTGATTTCGAAGATTACAGCATGGAGAATCGTACTTACCGTTATTTTACAGGAACGCCGGTTTATCCCTTTGGCTATGGATTGAGCTATACGACTTTTCAATATTCCTCTTTGAAATTGCAACCGTCACCGGATAAACGGTCAGTTAAGGTTACAGCAAAAATCACCAATACAGGGAAGATGGAAGGAGAGGAAGTTGCTCAGTTGTATGTTTCCAATCCTCGTGATTTTGTAACTCCGATTCGGGCATTGAAGGGCTTTAAACGGATTAATCTGAAGCCGGGAGAATCACAAACAGTGGAGTTTGTCCTGACATCTAAGGAACTGTCTGTCGTTGATATTTCTGGAAAATCTGTACCCATGAAAGGAAAAGTACAGATATCATTGGGAGGAGGACAACCATCTACTCAGATGATAAAGAGCAAATCATGTGTGCAAGGAGATATTTTATAGTAAGTCCTATTGGGTGTTAACCTTGGTTGACAGGCCTGTTAACTAAGGCTAATGAGCCTGTCAACCAAGGTTAACAGGCCTGTTGACTGAGGTCGACATCTGATAATTCCTATGGCTGAAAGGAATGTTTCTTAGGAGAGAAACAAAGTATTTTTAAAAGATGCACAAAGATAACGCAACCATGCTAAAAATCAAATAGTTATAAAACATCTTTTTTAGCAAAGTCGGAAAAGGAAGCAAATAAAAGCACATTTGGGCGGGAGTTACGTTACCAAATCGTAACTCGCCCCAAATCGTCGCCAAAAGCAAATCAATAGCTTGTATTTCAACTTTTTGCACACTTTTGCATAACATCAAATAGCTCAACAGTAATTAAATTTGTAACTAAAAAAAGTTGAGTTATGAGAAGTACATTCAAAGTGTTATTTTACACAAAGAACCAGTCAGTAAAGAATGGTAAGGCACCGATTATGGGCCGTATCACCATCAATGGAACCCAGGCAGGTTTCAGTTGCAAGAAAGAAGTGTCCCTCGCTTTGTGGGACGTCAAAGCCAACCGGGCAAAAGGTAAATCCGAAGAAGCCCGTACACTCAATCAGGAACTTGATAATATCAAGGCGCAAATTACCAAGCACTATCAGTATATTTGCGACCATGACAGTTTTGTCACGGCCAAGAAAGTCTATAACCGTTACGTCGGTTTCGGTGAAGATTGCCACACGCTTATGGCACTTTTCAAAGAACAGCTTGAATCATATAAGGAAAAGATAGGTAAAGGAAAAGCGGAAAGCACCTACCGCGGACTGGTTGCCGACTACAAAAGTCTTTTGCTTTTCATGAAAACCAAAAAGAACATCGAAGATATAGCTATTGATGAACTTGAAAAGCCGTTCATTGAGGACTACTATACATGGATGCTCGGAACGGCAGGAAATGCCAACGCCACAGCCTTCAACCGTGTCAACACCCTGAAATGGTTGTTATACATCGCACAGGAAAGAGGCTGGATAAGAGTCCATCCGTTTGTATCCTTCGAATGTGTGCCCGAATACAAAAAACGCTCCTTCCTTTCCGAAGACGAGTTGCAAAAGATGATCCATACAGAACTGAACCATAAACGCCAGCGGGCCAATCGGGATATGTTCCTTTTCATGTGTTTCACCGGGCTTGCTTACGCAGACCTGAAAGCTATCACCTATATGAATATTCACACCGACTCCGATGGCGGCACATGGCTTATGGGTAACCGTATAAAGACCGGTGTCGCCTATGTGGTAAAACTACTCCCCATCGCCATCGAACTTATTGAAAAGTACAGAGGATTGAATGAAAGGAAAGCCTCTCCCGACTGTGTTTTCCCCGTGGGGGAATATCAGGCAATGCTGGGCAGCCTCAAGTATATCGGTAAAAAATGCGGTTGTAAGGTCGAAGTCACTCCGCATATCGGACGCCACACATTTGCCGTTCTGGCCATTCTCAAAGGGATGCCGCTTGAAACCCTGCAAAAGGTTTTGGGTCATAATTCGATTCTCTCCACACAGATATATGCCGAACTTATCAACCCGAAAGTCGGTGAGGATACAGACAAGCTGTGCGAGAGAATCGGCCACGTTTACAAACTTGCCATATAGCATAGCATGACAATAAAATGAAACGTCCTCCCAAGCCACTCGCCGGAAGGACGTTTCTTTTCTTATTCTTACCTTACTTTATTTCCTAAATCGTCTGAAATCCTTGTAATTCTTTTTTAGCACTTCATACAATCCGCTTTCCGGATAAAGCAGCTTTCCCCCAATAGTGGTATAGGGCACTGCCTTTTCATCTCTCAACGTTTGCAGCGTGCGCCGTGAGATATGCAGCATGGCGCATACATCGTCCCCAGTCAGGTAATGTTCATCCGCAATCGTCGGGCGTATCCGTACCGTGGCATCCTCAACCGCTTTTCCGGTTCTCCTGATCCATCCGGTCAAATCCTTAAACTCTTCCGAATCTTTTGTGATAATCTCTGCCATCCCTTTATTTTCTTTTGGTTAGTCCGCTTTCCAAAATCTCCTGAATATCCACTTCCCGGTAGAAGAACTTTCCTCCTACATTCGAGTAAGGGATAAGTCCGTTATCCCGATAGTTTTGCAGGCATCTTTTCGATATGCCCAATGCCAAACATACTTCCTGCGCATCCATTCATTTGTCCGGTGCGGGCGGGGCAATCTTTTTTTGAAAGTCACCCATTTGTGCGGCCAGTGTACTGACCAGCTTTCTCAGCTCTTGATACGCGCTTGTTTCAATAATCGTTAGTTCCATACTAAAATCATTTTTAAGTTTCTGAATATGCGGCAAAATAAGGCACATCTTACATACCTTCCAAACCGCCGAAATCAAAGTCACTCGTTGGCGTGCATTGGCCTGATAAAACAAAAGCCCGTCCCTGCATCCACGCAGCAACGGGCCTTCCATCCTTTTACTTGTTTTTCGTTATCCTATATCTTTCTGCCTTTACTCTTTTTCGGTATTTCTTTTTTAACCTTCATTTTCGGAATGGCATCTTCTTTCTGCCGTGTATCGGGAAAATGTTCATACAACAGTTTTCCGGCCAGTTTCTTCGCCTTCTTCTGCATCTCGTCATATACATCCCATCTGTCCCGACCCGACAACTTGTTTTCAATCCTTTCAAATTTCTCATGAAAACTGAAATTGTCCGGATACTCGTCTATCAGTCCGTCCCTCGGATAACCCTTATCCATTATATACAGCAATGTCATCCGGTCATAGTTATCCATGCTCCGAGCTAAACCAAGCCCCTTCTCATTATCCGTCAGCCGGGCATAATTCTCCCATGTGGGTGAAAGGTCATACTCCTCCTTGTCCGTAACACTTTTCAAAGCCGATTTATCCAGAAAGGCATCTACCGGAATCTTCTCCATTGGTAGCAGACTGTCATAATTATCATAACAGCGGTTTATTTTCCCCGCCATCAGCGAAGGCCATCCCCGAAGCTCATATACCGTCAGCGACTTGCCTTCAAAGTCCGGCTCAAAGAAACGCCTCTCGATATTCGCCTCCATAAAGGCTCCATATTGGTGGTTTCCCTTGTAATCCCGGCCGAAAAGCAATACCCCCTTGTCTGTTTCAACGCCCGTATAAAATTTGTTCCCGTGTTCCAAGTCATCCAACATATCCGCCACTGCTACAGGTGATGACTTTATTTCTTTCCACATTTTCGGCGTAAGCAGACGGGTATAAGTCTCATCCTTTGAGAACGGGTCTATTTCATTTCACAGGCAATACACCACTTCCGACAACCGCTGATACCTCTGCAACTCTATCCCATGCTCATCCATTGTCTTTTCCAGCCTTTTCAGGTAATCCTCATTGTTTCCTTCCTGCAAGGGAGGTACGATACCCATATCGGGCACATTATAATACATCAGGCCCATAGCCGGCATTTCCTCGCTTTTCAATGCCTTTTCCACATCCTCCTGCATGAACTCCTGAAAACCTTCCTCTCCCGTACCTTTCATGCTGATATGCACGGGATTGAAAAATTTGTCCACAGTTATATATACGCTGCCGCCTTTTATCGTTCCGTTCTGTTCATTTTCCATAAATCAAAGAATTAAATGTTTATACTCTGTCCTTTCTTTTTAAACGGTATCCTCGTCTTCACTTCCGTCTCCGGGAACCGTGCATTATCCGGTCGTGTAACCAGCAGCGAGACAATCCGTTCCTGCTCCTTAGAGAGTGGCGCACGCATCAGTTGCAAGTTTCTCAGCCGGTTAAAGTTTCTCAGTGTAGGTGCCATGTCGCACCGCTTCGTGCAAATCCCGTATCGGAGTATATCCGGTGAAGCAGTCTTGCAATCCCCGATTTCCGCCCGAAATTCTGCATCCAACGGTGCCACTTCATGGAATCTCAATTCCTCCGGCTTTCGTTTCCCGTCGAAAAAGTGTCCGGTCAAATCGTTCAGAAACTCTTCCAATGCCTTGTCCCCTTTGTCCGTTTTTCCCAGGAGCAACACCTTCTGTCCGTATTCCACTGCCGTACAAGTAGGAAAAACGGCCAGTCCGTTCCTTATCACGTCCCCGTCCATTCCGAAACGGTGCCCCAACCGCTTGTAGTCATCATTCTCCAATAAGACCGTATGTTCTGCCGATGATGACAGTTGTACGATGCCCCTTTCCTCACAGAATGCCGCATCCCTCAGTCTTACCACACCCGAAGGATGAATCCTTTCTCGTTCCAATACAGGCGTGAGTCGTTCCAGATAATCCGCATTATCCGTTCCGAGTATGGGGGGAATCAGACTTTTGTCTCTGAAGTCGAAACGGAACATTCAGTGGTCGGGTACAAATTCCCTACTTGCGGTATGAAACCGTACGTTATTGCTGATATATCGGGAGAATCCTTCTTCTCCCTGTCCCCGCATACTTAAATAAACGGGGCGGTAAAAAGCATCCAGCGTCATATACAGACTGCCGCTTTCCACCACTTGCATTTTCTTTTCTTCCATAAATCCTATATGATTAGTTGTTTCTTTTCCTTTTTATCGGGAGTAATGGAAGCAACATGCTTCGCTTGCCGCTGACTGTTATTCAGTGGCAGTGCCGGAATCTCTCGTATGTGGTCTGCCTCGGAAGATTTACCCCTCTTTTGTTCTTTGGAATATTGATAGGAGGTTGTCTGTATTCTTTCCATTTTTTCCATCCGGTTGATACTTCCGCTCAACTTAAATTCCCCATCCGTTATATGGAACTCCGATTGCAGAATATCCCTTGCCATTGCTTTCGCTTCCATCTGCAAGGCCGCATAGCCGAAATCATGTGACGACATCGGTGCCGATTGCCGTGCCTTGATACTGTCACCCAGCTTTTCAGCCAAGTCCCTGAACTCATATTCGTAACTGAACGGATGAAAATAATCCGCTGCTACATGACCGGCATATCCGTTTTCCGAAATATAAAGCAGAGAGGCAACATCATAATTACGAGGAGAAATGCCCAGATTGAAATCTTTGGTTAATCGGTCAAAGTTGTTGTAATCCGGTCTTAAATCGTATTTGTCCGTACAGACAGCACCTTCCAGCATTTCTTTTCCCGCCAGTTTCTCAGAAGTGAAGCTGAACTCCGATTTACGCAGTTGCGTACCGGCACTGCGCAAATCGCTTTTCGCCAGTTTGTCGATGCAGTTGTCCGCCAGTTCCGCCACTTGTCGGGAAGGTGTCTCTATCTCATACAGTTTCAATGTTTCCGCCCCTTTGGTCATATTGAAAAATCCATCCGCCAGATATTGCAGATAGCTGTTGCGGGCTTTCATGCCCTTTTCGTTGTCCGAGAAGAACAGTACGCCCTCATCCGTCGCCACGGCATACACCCGCCACTTTTCGCCCGACAGTTTTTCATTGTTCCAGCCTTCCGCCTCGTTATGCCGAATAAACTCTTTATATTGCTTGTCTTTTTGCAATGCTGTGGATGATGCCCGGCGGCTGAACAGTTTCAACCCCGTTTTCAGCGTATAGGCCGCATCCCTCAAAGGAATCTGCCTTCCCGTCACTGCCTTGTGTCTATGGATAGCCGGAACCAGAGTATGAAAATACCAGTTCGCCAGTTCTCCCCGTCGGGAAGGTATCTTCCCTTTATATGCGAAATCCGCTTTTAGAATCGTTCAGCCGGGTAGGTAGCCCCGTTTGTCGAAGTTCTTCACCATCTTCCCGATATAATCCTCATACGCTTTCGGTGTGGCATCACCCGTGCGTACATCCACCGGGGTGTTTTTTTCGTCCAGCGTGATGAACACGCTCCCTGGCCCTTCCGCTGTCTGCCCCGATAAACGGGTCATCCAGCGGGTCGTCCAATCTTTCAATAATCCCATAATCTTGATTTGTTTACAGAAGTTTTATAGATGCAAAGAAAGCGCTTTGACCGTCAATCTGCAACACGGCGGACACACAAGTCACCCGTTGGCGGCTGTTGGCGTGCAAACTTTACGCCAGCCGTTCGTCCAACATCTTGATATAGCTTTTGCGAATAGAGTCGATGAAAGGAGTGGAAACCGTACAGCGGTCAAACACCTTTCCCCGTTTGGTGTATAAGGCATTTATTTTCAGATTAAAAGCATCCTCGAATACTCTGATGACATCTACAATGGTAAGTTTCTTCCCTTCCGCGCAGTCCACAACCCCGGCAGCCATCAATGCGGCCACTAATTCTATCAGGTCATTATCCGTACCGTTCCAGCGAAGTGTTGATTTCCGTTTATTACCCTGCCGGTGAATTTCCATTTTCATACCGGTGTCACCTGCATGATGACGGAAAAAATCTTTCGTCATTTCTATCTCCGCTTCCAATAAGGAAAGAGTCTTGTTGATAAATACATCATAGAGTATATGCCGTCCTTCTTTCATAACGTTGCAGGTCTGTTGCAAAAAAGAAAGTTCTATCCTTGTGTAGTTCAACCGTCTTAATTGCTTCATTCTATCCTCATCTTGCGGCAGTCCGGCAAGTAGGTTTGCGAAATCGTCATAGGCGGCAGGTAATTCAACCGGCATAAGTTCAGAACCTGTCATGTAGGAGGTGAACATTTTGAATAGCAGTGTATTTGTCAACGTTCTCATGGCATTAAAATTTAAAGTTTGAAATAGTTCCGGTTTTTTACCGTCACTCGTCATAACCATAAAGGGCAAGTGATATGCCATAGGAAAACGAATGTGTTAATTAGTTGAAAAACAGCACATTGCAATATATTATTCCAAATGTGTGTCTGTGTTAATTATACCCATAAAACACAATGTGTTTAGAAATGTGGACACATTTAGTTTAAGCCGTATTTTTTTAGTTTCAAATAAAGCGTACTCCGGGATATACCCAGTAGCCGGGCGGCGGCTTTCCGGTCATTACCTGTAGTTTCCAATGCTTTCACTATTGCTTCCAATTCCGTGCGTTCCATGTCCAGCCTGTAATCATCCGACGGTTTTATCTCCACCGGAAGGTTGATGTCTTTAAGGGTAATCCATTCATCCTGTGTCAATACACACGCACGCCTCACCACACTTTTTAACTCACGGATATTGCCCGGCCATGAATAAGCCTTGAAAGCCCTCTTTACGTCCCGGTCAAATTCCTTTACTTCCCTTTCCAGTTCCTCATTCGCATAGGAAAGAAAGAACCCGGCCAGCGGGATAATATCCTCTGTACAGTCTCTCAATGACGGAACATGAAGCGGAAATTCGTTCAACCGATGGAACAAGTCTTCCCTGAACCGCCCCTCACTTATAGCCCGTTCCAAATCCTCATTGGTAGCTGTAAGCAGTCGTATGTCCGCCTGTATTTCTTCTTTTCCGCCAAGAGGTCTATAACGTTTCTCCTGCAAGGCACGTAATAGCAATACCTGAGTTTCCATGTTCAGATTACCAATCTCATCCAAAAACAATGTCCCATGATTGGCGGCAGTAAACATGCCGGTTTTGTCTTCAGTCGCTCCCGTAAAAGCTCCTTTTTTATGTCCGAACAGTTCAGATGCAGCCAGTTCCCGTGGTAATGCCCCACAATCCACCGCTACAAAAGGAGCGTCTGAACGTTTACCGAGTGCGTGTATCTGCCGTGCCACCCATTCCTTACCCGTACCCGATGCACCACGTATCAACACGGATAAGCTGTCTGCGGGAGCTACTAAACGCACCATCTCCTGAAGTTTTACTGCCAATGGACTTTTACAAACGTAAAAAGCCTGCTCCAGCCTTTTCTTTTTCTCCTTGCGTCCCAGCAGTTCACGGATGATACCAAGCACTTTTTCAGTCTGTACGGGTTTGGGCAGATAATTGTCTGCCCCCTTCTTTACAGCTTCCACAGCACCGGGTATATCCCCATACCCCGTCATGATAAGAAAAGGCATACGATAACCATGTGCCTTCATCCATTCGAGTAGTTCCACACCATTGTTGTCGCCAAGACGAAAGTCAGACAAGACCAAATCTACCTCATATTCACTTAAAAAGTCCTTTGCAGTATCAACCGACAGCACGTAACGTGCATTCATTCCGTTTTTTATCAGCCAGTTAGCCGTAGTGCGTGCATATATCCGGTCATCTTCTACTATCAGTATGGTTTTCATCCATTTTTTCTTTTAGTTCTTTTGCTTTTTTCACAGCTTGTTCCACCGCCTTAATTAACTTTTTTATACGTTTGTCTAATTCGTCATTCCATTTCTCAGGTGGTAATGAAGCCAATTCTTCTAATTCACGCAAGGGTATATTAATACGTATCATGCCCCACAACGGAGCAGCCTTATGTATAATATGTCCCAACCTTTTATAGTCAGACATTTCCAAAGCATCCTGCATTCCTGTAAGTTCTCTTTTTGTGTCCTCAATAAACATATCCAGTAATTCCCTTGTGTTTTTCTCACCTTCCATGATAGCTGTAAAATTTATTCTGTCTATATGCGAAGTAACAGACAATAATTCTTCTGGCGAGAAAGGCTTATACAAGCATCCCGCAAAACCTGCATTTCTAAAATACTTTAACTTTTTATCCGTTTGTGCAGTTACAGCCAGTACAGGAAGTGTTCTTGTCTGTCCAATATTACTGCCTCGGAGTAAAGCCATAACTCCATATCCGTCCATTTCAGGCATTCGCATATCTGTTAGCACAATGTCATAACGGTTATGACGTAATGCCGTAACTAGCTCACTTATATTCTGACAGCAATCACATTTAACCCCATAACGTGCATACATCTTTCTGGTTACATCCAATTGCATCCGGTCATCATCTATAGCCAGCACCCTCATGCCCGAAAGAGCACCATATTCCGAAAAGATCTTTGCCATTTCAACTTTTCCGTCTGTTTCATGCATAGGCAAACACACTTCAAAGGTACTGCCATGTTCTGGAGTACTTTGTACACGGATAATACCATCCAGTAGCGTTACTAATTTATAGGTTATCGCCAGTCCCAAACCGAACCCCTGTTCTGTATCTGGCACTTCGCCTCGCTCAAAAGCCGTAAATATTCGTCCTTGCCTTTCTTTGTCGATACCCATCCCTGTATCCCTAACGAAAAAGGATAGTTTTCCATTTTGGAACTTTGCACCAACGTGTATATATCCAGTGCGCGTAAACTTTATAGCATTTGAGAGCAGGTTATTGAGTATTTGAACCAAACGTCCGCAGTCCCCTTCAACAAGTACGTCTAAATCTGTTACTTCTGTTATTAGTTCCAACCCTTTTTTTTCTGCTGTTGGCAAGAAAGATCGAGCAACATCTTGAACTGTCTGTCCCGGATGAAAAATTTCTTTTTCTGGCTGTTCTCTTTCTGCTTCTAACCTGTAATAATATAATAGGTTGTTCGCCAGCCCAATAACGTGTCGGGAAGCACGCAAAATATTTATCGCATATCCCTTACTTTGTTCCATGTCATTCTCTTTTTGCAGTAGTTCTGCATATTCATTGATAGTACCTAGTGGTGCACGCAGATCATGACTTACCATCAGTATAAGGTTCCGACGAGCGGACAACAGTTCACGATTTCGACGATCAGAAACTTCCAGTTTCATCCTGTATTCTAATCTTTTTCTGATGTCATGATGAATAAATAGGTAAAACACCACAATCAGTAAGATAGCAGCAGCAGCTATAAAAAGTATAATACGGAAAGACTGTTCTTTCAATTCAACAGCTTCCTTTGTCTCTTTTTCTGTCTGCCTAACAGCCGTCCGTTCAAATTCACGAATAAGAGAACTTATCTGCGAGTTCAATTCTATATTACGTTGCTGCAAGCTGTCGGAGTAGGCTGTTAGTTTGTTCCAGTAATCCGTATATTGCGCATGTATCTCTTTTTGTAAAGAATAAAGTTTGTCAGTTGTTTTCCAGTAAGTGGACGATCGTTGTTGTTCTCTTTGCTGGATATAGGCCGATTTTTTTTCTTTCTTTTTGAATAGTCCCCCAAAACCGCTCCGTTGTTGTTCCATTGTCACAATTACGTCCGACTGTTTCGGCTTTAGTACTTGTGAAGCGATAAGAGGAATTTTATGTTGCAACAAACTGTCCGTACGCAAGAAACCTGAGAGGGTGTTCATAACTCCGAGTAACAGCGTTTCTTTTTCCTGTAGCAGAAAAGATACTTTGTCTATTTGTGAATGTTGAGTATCAGATGAGTAATATTGTTTCAGTTCGCTTAAAGCATAAGTTGCCTCTTGGCGTTTCATCCGATATTCATTGAATTTATCCTCGTCTCTAAGTAGTAGGAAATCATCAGAGAAAGAGAAATCAAGCAATTTTTCAAAAGTTCGATTCACAGCTTCCCTTTTGTGACTAATAAGCAGTTCACTATTGTTCAATACTTCTATCTTCCGGTGTTCCAACCATACCAGAAAGACAATAGCACTTAATAGAGCAAGTAATAACCCATAGCCAACAATGATTTTCATGCGGAGCGATAAAGGTGAATTATTCATTCGTACTTGTTATTTATATTGTTTTTTACACACAGAGTAAACACGCATCATAAACGAACAAAACTTTCTCAATAAATATTATATCATCAATTCTACCTTCTTTTGATAAGTATATATTAGTCTTTCAAATCTATTATTTTTTTCTTTATTCCAAATTTGGACATAATTCTATTTAAAAGATAATAAACAAGTGGTACTATCAATAATGAAAGAAAAGTCGAACTAGTCAATCCACCAATAAGTACCCAAGCCAAACCATTTTTCCAATCTGCACCTGCTCCCTGTGCCAAGGCTATTGGTAACATTCCAATTATTGTAGATAAGACTGTCATAATGATAGGACGGAAACGCTTTTGTGTTGCTTCCAACAAAGCCTCTTTTACATTCATTCCTTGATTTTGCAACTGATTAGCAAAATCGACAACTAATATTGAATTCTTAGCGACCAAGCCAATTAGCATGACCATTCCCAGTAATGTGAATATACTTATATTTTCCATTGACAATGCTATGGCAGTTAAGGCCCCCATTAAAGCCAAAGGTAGTGAAAATAACACGGCAAATGGGTATAAATAATCATTGTACAATAACACCATAATCAGATATACGAGAACAATCGAAATAATAAAAGCCCATCCAATAGTTTCAAAACCTTCATCTTGAATTTCCATTTCTCCACCATACACAACAGAAACCGAAGATGGCATTTTGAGCGTATTTACCTCCCTTATAATATCTTCGCCAATAACCCCAACTGATCTTCCAGCAATTTGACTTATGACCCTAACAGAAGGTATTCGATTTCTTCGTTCTATTTTACTTGGACTTTCTGTTTCTGATATTTCAGCAAATTGGTGTAAATAAATTGTATTTCCAAATATGTTAACCAATGAAAAATTTTTCACATCCTGCATATCTCTTCTATCGAAGTTATCAAGTTGAATATTAATATCATACTCGTTATTACCCTCTCTAAACATAGCATCTTGATTACCACTAAAAGCATTATTTAAAGATGCTCCTAACAATTCAAAAGGAATACCTAATCTCGTCATTTTCTCTCTATCCGGTTTGATAGTGATTTCTGGCGTTCCGGTCTCTAAGGATAATTTGGCATCAATCACTCCAGGAATCTGCGATATACGTTTTTTTATTACCTCAGCAACAACTAAAATAGTATCAATATTATTTCCTGTAACATACATTTCAATTGGATCTACATCTTTACCACCGGTAATGGCACTTTGAGCTATCATTATTTTTGCTCCAACAAGCTGATCTTGTAGAGTAGCTTTTATTTCTCTAGCACATTCTTCCGTTGATACTTCTCTTTCATCATGAGGTAATATTTTTACGAGTATTTCAGATAAATATGGTTGAGCCATCCCATCTTCTTGTGCTCCTACGGTTGTAAAAACAGATGTTACATATGGATTTTGCTCGATTATAACCTCTGCCTTGCGAGTTAATAAATTCGTCTGCTCAATTGTCGAATTTTTAGGCATTTCAATATCTAAATAAAATTCTCCTCTATCTCCAATGCTTGCAAATTCAGTACCAATAAATCCTAATGGAACTAACATGAGTGAACCAATAAATAATAAGAAAGTAGAAACAAAAACTACTATTTTGTGGTTAAATGACCATGCCAACAATCCTCGTATTTTAAGTGATAAATTCTGAATACCATCCTCAAACCAATTAATAAACCGTCCTATAAATGTTTGTTTGTTTATCTTTTCCAATTTTCCAATTCGTGAAGACAAAAAAGGAACAAGAGTAAACGATGCTAATGTACTAAACAAGACCGCTGCTGCAGCAGTATAGCAAAACCCACGGAACAAATCTGATACAGCACTTTGCGTCAAGGCTATAGGAATAAAAACAACAACTAATACAAGCGTTGTTGATAACAAAGTAATCCCTAATTCTTTTATTGCGTCATAAGTAGCTTGAACACGGTTTTTCCCCATCTCTAAATGACGATGTACATTTTCTACAACTACAATAGCATCATCAATAAGAATTCCTATAATTAAGGATAAAGCTAACAGTGTTGCGAGGTTTATGGTGATACCTAAAACATACATCACTATAAATGTTGCTACAAGAGATATTGGAATAGAAATAAGAACAATTAGTGAATTACGAAAGCTATGTAAAAAGAGAAGCATTGTAATAGCTACAAAAATTACTGCCATTATTAAATCTAATATAACCGAATTTACAGCTTCAATAGTAAATTCAGAATCATTCAAAGCTATATGAAATTTTAAGTTATCCGAACTATATTGCTGTTCCAATGCTAATAGTTTGTTTTCTACTTCTTTAGATATGTGCACAGCATTAGCATCAGTTTGGCGTCTGATACTAATACCAATGGAATTAATACCATTAGCTCTGTTTATTGTTGTTGTTTCTTTTTGTGTGTCAAATACATCTGCCACATCTCTAAGTTTAACAACTCCGCCATTTTCTATTACTTTCAATACTACATTTTCAATGTCATATAGAGTTTTATATTTCCCTTCAAGGCGTACTAATATTTGCCTTTCATTATTTTTAACCTTTCCTGTAGGAAAATCTATGTTAGAATTTATTAAAGTTTGAGTTATCTGCAAAATAGATAAACCGTACAACTTCAATTTTTCTTCACTTAGATTGATTTGAATTTCTCTTTCATTTCCTCCAAATAATTCAACTTTTGCCACACCCGTAATACTTTCAATAGCAGGTTTAACAGTTTGCTTTACAAAATCATAAAATTGTAAATCTGGTATATCGGCTACTGCACTGATATTTAGAATCGGTAATTCGGCATAATCATATTTATCTATGGATGATTCTTTAATATCTCTTGGTAAATCACTCCTTATTGCATTGAGCTTTCGTTGGGCATCTTGCATCACACGATCAGTATCAATGCCATATTTAAGCCTTATAATTGACATGGAAAAGCTCTCCATTGAAACAGATTTTATATCCTTAATACCTTCTAAAGAAGAAACTGCATCTTCTATTTTTTTAGTAACAGAATTTTCAACCTCTTGTGGACTTGCTCCAGGATAAGGTGTTCCAATCATTATAGTTTGCATTGCCACCCGAGGAAATAATTCTTGACTCAAATTTGAATATGAGAAAAGTCCAAAAAAAGCTAGTAGGATAGATGCAACGATAACGACAGTAGGACGCGTAATTGATATTTTTACAATTTTCATAATACTTTTATTATAATATGGTTACAGAAATACCATTCGATAAGTTAATTTGTCCATTACTCACAACTTTGTCTTCAGAAGTTAATCCATTAATTACTTCTATACGATCACCAATTACCTTACCTGTTATAATCTCCGTAAGGTAAGCTTTTTCGTCATGAATAACATATACCTTTGGATTTTTGAGACTACCGACAATGCAATTACGCTCAATACTTAGAATTTTAGTGTTCTCTTGCCGAGGTATGTTAATTTCTATAAATGCATACATTCCCGGTTTTAACAAGTCTGAGTAATCAGAACTAAAACTAATTTCAACATCATAAACCATAGAATTGTCACTTTTAGAACCAATTAAATCAATTATGCCATTAAAAGATTTATCAGGATATACATCCGTTTTAAAAACAATTGGGATATTCTTATTTAGAAGGATAAAATTACTTGAACTTACTGTTGTATGTAGTTTTAATTTTTTCGGATTAACGATTTCTCCTATTGGACTTCCAAATGTAACATGAGTTCCTAATTCGAAAAAATCTTTCTCTAAAATGCCACTAATTGGGGCAACAATAATTGTATTTTTTAATTGTTCTTTTAGTTCTATCACAGAACTTTCTGCTGCTCTTTTTAAAATCTCAACACTTTCTACCTCTGTTTTAGCGACTACATTCGCCTCATATAAAGATCTATATCGATCCAAATCCTTTTTTGCTTTTGCAAGATTTTGTTTTGCAATACGCAAATTGTTGCAAATTATGTCATCTTCGACTTTCGCAATAATGTCCCCTTTTATGACAGCGTCCCCTGCTTTTTTGTTTTTCTTTAAAATTTGCCCCTGAGTTTTTGATACAATTAATACCTCATTATCTGAAATCACCCTACCTGTAACCTCTATTTTTGTAGTATCAGATATATATTGAGGGATTGAAACATAAACTGGAATGACGAGATTAGTTTGTAACGATCGCTCAGCTTTCTCGTCTATCTTTTTTTTATTATTAAATAATAACCCCATAGTCACTCCAACAAAGGCTAAACCTATGATAACTGGATAAAATCTTTTTGCTTTCATATTGTTATTTAATTAATGTATTCAAAATTCCTTTTGCTTTTAATAAATCTAACTCGGCTTTTTTATATTTGATAACTCCTGACCAGTAACCAACTTGTGCATCATGGAGAACCATTTCCGTGTAAAGCAAGTCTGTCACATTATATAACTCCTCCTTATATAGCAAACGGCTTTGATTATATATTTTTTCAGCTAATTGCAAATTGTTTTTTTGCACTTTAATAGATTCATAACTTACTAATAATGACTTTTTTGCATTTGTCAGTTGGGTGTTTATTAGCTGTCTTGTAAATTGTATTTCTTCATCTATTTTATATATTTCGTATTTTGCTTTTTGTCTTTGTTTTTGTTTTCGAAACCCATCAAAAACAGGAATACTAATGCGAAGTCCAATAAGTGAATGATCAAACCATAAATCTGTATTAGACAAGTTGAATTTTTCATTCTGAAATTGATAACCAGCTGCTGCAATAAATGAAATATTCGGCAAATACTGACTATTTATAGCTTTTACGTTTAAATACTCTAAATCACGTTTCTTTTGGAGGATTGTTAATTCTGTTCTTTCAAAATAAGAATCTAAATCACTAGAAAAATGATGAGGTATATTTAAATCATGTAAGCAAGAGTTATCTAATATCAATTGAGTATCCCAAGGAATACCTAACAAAACGTTAAAGTATCTTATCTGTTCTTCTATAATAGTCTTTAATTGTTTTTTTTGTACTTCAAGATTAGCGATATTGACACCTATTCTATTTAAGTCAATCTCACGAGTTAAATCTTGCTTTACTTTATAGGCTGTCTTTTTATATAAAGAATCTTGTATGTTCAAATTTGATTCAATGCTTAATAGTTGTTGCGAATTATGCAGAATATCATAGAAAGCCACACTGACATTATAAATCAACTCATCTTCTGTAAAATGAGTTTTAAGTGCAATAAGTTCTTCTGCATTTTTAGCTATTTTAATTCCCAAAAATAAAGTTGGGCTAAATATTACTTGGCTTAATTCAATCGTTCCTCCTACATCATAAGTGCTTTCAAATTCAACAGGAATTGTCGTATTTGGCTTTCCCAAAAGTTCTCCTGGAAGTATAAATACTGGGATTGAAATATTATTTGTTATTCCTGCTGCAACATTTACTTGTGGAAAAACATCAGCAGTCACTTCTTTTGTTTTAGCTTTAGAAATTACTTCATCATATTTTGCTTGTTTTATTTGGTAATTATTTTCTAAAGCTAAATTCAAGCATTGACTTAATGTAACCCTATTATTATTGTTTTGGGCACTTAGTTGAATGCTTTGAAAAGCTGCAAACAACAAAATAACAATTGCTTGTTTATTTACAATTTTCATATATTCACAAAATTACGTTTGACTAATCTATTATACTTGGTCGCTGACACATCAAAAAAACATAATACGTTCTATTGCTACTTTCTTTAATTGCTTCTTTATAAGAAATATTTTACTATTACTATATACTTTTAATATATCAATATTCTATGTGACTATATTGGTGTATACAGTCACAAATATATGCTTTTTTTTTATACATACAAAATATTCTATATTTTTGTGCACTAAAAAGAAAAGACTAATTTATTTCTAAGAAGGAATTTTGTTATCATATTTCTTTACGTATTTTTTTTATTATAGTTTTCTATTATTATTTTTACTATCCTTTCGACTTTTGGCGATAACTCTTTTAATATCCCTTCCCAATCAGTAATGGATGATTTCAAATCATCTGAAACAATCTTGAAAGCAGAAAAAGGTATATCGTAATACTCACAAACTTTAGCTTCTGCAGCAACCTCCATATCAAAATTATGGTACACTTTGCTAAATTTATGAAATTCCTTAGAACTCAATGATTGAGAGGATATAAAGAAATCGCTTGATAAAATGAAATCCTTATATCTACAAAAAGGTACTTTAGTAGATATATCTTTGAGTTTTATCTTTTTAGAAATAAAGTTACTACCATATTCGCAACATTCAGATACAGAAAAAATGTCTCCTATACTGTATATTGAAGAACCACAGGTTCCTATGTTAATCACATGAAAATCTTGCTTGTTCACTCGGAGTAAATAATCCATTAGCGCAATCGCTGAATTAACTTTACCAATACCAGTATATAAATAATCTACATTCTCATGTTTGTCTAAGAAAGACAAATCTACTTCTTCTTTTATTGCTACTAAAAATAATATTTTTTTTTTCATAATTCAATTTTATATTTCGCTAAGTATTTATGGATTTTTTTT
>OGZK01000371.1_pt1 | contig 44626 bp, 73 predicted proteins | sample 1576791 | NCBI WGS metagenome assembly OGZK01 (sample SAMEA3541556, study PRJEB24748) | human gut metagenome | biome: human gut; feature: human-associated habitat; material: faeces | place: China | collected 2012
TTAGAGGCACAGTGAAATTCAAAAGTGCAATACCTCAAAACTATTATCTAGTAACGATTTATTCAAAAACTTCAAATTCATTTATTTGATTACCTCTTAAAAAATCATTTATACTCATTCTTTTGGCGTTTTCACCTTGAATTTCTAATACACTTAAAATGCCTTTTTCCGTTTTGATAAATAATCCATCTTTTTGATCTGAAATAAGTACAGTTCCATTTTTAAATATCTTAATATTATCTTCATCATATCCGATATTTTTAGCAACATCAACCTTCCAGAATTTTATTTTAGAACCATTTAAAAATGCATATGCACCCATAATTGGATTTAAACCTCTAACAAGATTTTTTATTTCTTGTGCTGATTTATTTTCCCAATCAATTTTAGCCATATCTTTACTTAGCATTGGTGCAACAGAAAAATCATCGCCTTGTTTTTCTCTTGGAGCAGTACCATTTTCAACTTGTTTTAATGTATCAACTAACAACTCTCCACCAATTTTAGAAAGTCTATCCCATAATTCGCCAGTCGTCTCATCTTCACCAATTTCAACTTCTTGTTTTAAAATCATATCACCTGTATCCATACCAACATCCATATACATTGTTGTTATTCCAGTTGTTTTATCTCCATTCAAAACAGCCCATTGTATTGGAGCAGCTCCCCTGTATTTAGGAAGTAATGAACCATGTACATTTATACAACCTAATCTTGGTATTTCTAATATTTCTTTTGGTAATATTTTTCCATATGCCACAACACATATAACATCTGGATTTAATTCTTTTATTTGTTCTATAAATTCTTCATTTTTTCTTACTTTTTCAGGTTGGAATATTTTCAAATTTTTCTCAATAGCATATTCTTTTACTGGTGATGCAATTAATTTCATTCCTCTTCCTTTTGGTTTGTCTGGATTTGTTACAACTCCTAATATATTGTGCCCAGCATTATAAATAGCTTCCAAACTCTCTTTTGCAAAATCTGGTGTTCCCATAAATAAAATATTTAACACTTTTACACTCTCCTTATCCTTTTGGTAACGTATCTTTTTAGGACATTATTTTTCCGGTTCTACATATTCCATAGTTCCAGGAACAATTTTATCAACAAAAACTTCTCCTTCTAAATGATCATATTCATGACATATAGCTTGTGCTAATAAATCTTTTGCTTTCACTTTGACCCTTTTTCCGTTTCTATCAGTATATTCTGCTGTAACTTCATCAGGTCTAACAACTTTTGCAAATTGATTTGGAAAGCTTAAACATCCTTCTTCAACTTCTCTTTCACCTTTTGTTTTTAAAATAACGGGATTTATAAAAGCCATAGGTCCTTTATCATCATATAAATCTACAACAAAAACTCTTTTTAAAATTCCGACTTGTACAGCTGCTAGTCCAACTCCATTATATTTGTGCATTGTATCAATCATATCATCTATTAATGTTTGTAGTTTTTCATCTATTGTTTCAATTTCTCTTGATTTTTTCTTTAAAATTTCGTCTCCTTCATATCTTAAATTTCTTATTGCCACTTTTATTCCCCCTAACTTCTACATCATACTATTTGGATTTACATCAACTGAAATCTTAGTGTTTTTATAATTTTCACTATATATTTCTTTTAACAAATCATTTAATATTTCATTTGCTTGTTCATTCATATTTCCTTTTATGATTATTCTCCATCTAAACCTATTTTGAATTTTATCTATTGGTGATGGCATTGGCTTAAAAATTTTAAATTTTTCATTGTTTAATTTTTTTATTAGATATTCATATGATTTATTTGAAACTTTTTTTATTTCATTTTCGTCTAAACTATTAAATCCAATTATTATTATATCGCAAAATGGTGGATATTTCAACTGTTTTCTTAAAGCGATTTCTGTTTCATAAAATTCTTGATAATTTTGTTTTTGCGCATCTTGAATACTGAAATTTTCTGGATTATATGTTTGTATTATAACTTTTCCTGGTAAGTTTTCTCTTCCCGCTCTTCCTGCTACTTGTGTTAAAATTTGAAACGTCCTTTCTGTTGCTCTATAATCGTCTATATTTAATGAGCTGTCTGCTGCTATAACTCCTACTAATGTTACTTTTGGAAAATGATGTCCTTTTACAACCATCTGCGTTCCAATTAATATATCAATTCCATCATTTTTGAACTTGTTTAAAATCTGTTCATGTGAGTTTTTCTTTGTTACTGTGTCTACATCCATTCTTATTGTTTTGGCTTGTGGAAATTGTTTTAATATTTCCTGTTCTAATTTTTGTGTTCCTGTTCCGAAATATCTTATTTTGTCACTTCCGCATTCTGGACATTTTGTTACAACTTTTTCTTCATATCCACAATAATGGCATTTTAGTTTATCCTCGTAACTATGATATGTCATACTAATATTACAATTCTTGCATTTTACAGTATACCCACAATTTCTACACATTATAAATGTTGAATATCCTCTTCTATTTAAAAATAATATTGTTTGTAATTTGTCTTTCAAATTTTTCTCTATTGCTTGATATAAATCTAAGCTTAACATTGACCTATTTCCATTTGCAAGTTCTTGCTTTAAATCTATTATTTCTACTTTTGGTAAGTTAGAGTTGTTTGCTCTTTTTGTTAATTCTAATAGTGTTATTTTGTGTATTTCTTTTGCATTGTAAAATGTTCTTAAATCAGGTGTTGCACTTCCTAATACTAATGGTACTCTTTCTTGTTTCGCAATTTTCTTTGCTATTTCTTTTGCATCATATTTTGGACTTGCTTCTGATTTATATGAGCTGTCATGTTCTTCATCAATTATTATTATTCCTAAATCTTTGACTGGTGCAAATATTGCTGATCTTGCTCCTATTACAATTTTTGCTTTGTCTTCTTTTATTCTTTCCCATTCGTCATGTCTTTCTCCTATTGATAGTTTACTATGTAATACTGCTATTGTTTCTTTTCCGAATCTTGATATAAATCTGTCTAACATTTGTGGTGTTAAGGATATTTCTGGTACTAAAACTATTGCTGATTTTCCTTTTTTTAATACTTTATCTATTAACTGTAAATATACTTCTGTTTTTCCTGAACCTGTAACACCATATAATAAAAATTCTTCATATTCTTCTTTGTCTATGCATGTTGAGACTTTGTCATAGGCTTCTTGCTGTTCTTTTGTTAATTTTAAGTTGCTTGTGTTTTCTATATTTTTATTTTCTAATGGATTTCTCTCAATTTTTTGTTCAACTAGTTCTAAGTATCCATTTTTTATTAATGTATTTACTATTGCTCTTGAACAATCTGTAAATGCTTCTATATCAGGTATTGTACATCCTTCATTGTCTTTTACAAAATTTAAGATTCTTATTTGTTTATCTGATTTCAATTTTTGTGTTTTTATTTCGAAATCTATTTCTTCTATGTCTTTTTTTAAATATATTACATTTATTTTTTTGTCTTGTATTCTTTTATTTACATCTTTTGCATTTGTACCTGGTGTTTGCATTAGTCTTATACAATCTGATACATTGCAAAAGTATCTTTTTGCAATCCAGTTTGCTAATTCTATTTGCTTGTCTGTTAGTCCATTTTCAACTTTTGCTATGTCTTTTATTTCATATTCTGATTTTTCTTTTATTTTTACAACATGTGCTTCTTCTAATGTTTTGAGTCTTCCAAATGGTACTAATACTTTGCTTCCTACTAGTATTATGTTTTCCATTTTTTTTGGTATGTTGTAATCAAATGTTCTATTTAGTTGTTTTGCTTTACTATTTATTATGACTTCTGCTACCAATTAGTTTCTCTCCTTCTTTATTTTTCATTTTGAATTATATCACATTGTTAGGCTTATTTCTACATATTATTTTAATAATCTAAACTTAAATATTATTGTTGTATTTTAGTAATTTTTTTGTTATTATCTTATAAAACATAAAAATACGTATATCTCTATATTTTTTCTATTAATTTTTATTCATAGTTAAAAATATATTATATAATATACGTATTTTCTGCTTATTTTTAATTTTTTCAATAATTCAAAAAACATTCTGATGTATTATATTTCCATTATCTATCTTTATATTTATTTAATTGCATACGCTTTTTGTGCTGTACTTCCATTTCCAGAATTTACTGTATCTATTTGGACATTAGAATTTAGAGTTATGATTGGGCGAAAAGCAGAGGCGCGGGGATACTCATTGCCGTCAGAAAGGCACAAGTCGTTGGCGTGGACATAACCAGAGCCCACATCGCGAACACCAAAGTAAGCACGGCCAGAGAGAGAGTCAGCAGCGACGCAACGAGATGACATCCAATATACAGGATAATTACTTCCATTATTTATAAACAATTCATAATATTTACTATCTTTAAAATCATTTGTTGTCATAGTCTTAGCCCAAGATGTATTTTTTACTTCTAATGAAGTAGCTTGTGGTTTTGTTGTTTGATTTATTAATTCTGTTTGTTCACTTAGTCCTAATTCTGTTCCAGCTGTTCCATTTACTTTTTGTTCTTTTTCTTTTATTAATATATTTGGATAATATTTATGATTTGGAGTAAATATTTTTCCATAGTTTGAATTAAATTTTGAATAATCTTTTTCAACCATTTTATCTTGTATATCTTCTATTTTTATGTTTTGTACTTTACTTGCTAATTGTTTATTTGTATATAGTATATTGCAAGTATCATCTAATAATTTTACCGCATTATTGTATCCATTATATCCATTTAATTTTATCTTTGATGTTGTTGGCAATTCGCTTATTAATCTTACTTGTCCACCTTTTATATCAAGTACTCTCCAATTTAAACTTTCTTGTCTTAATGTTGATGCTGTATTTTCACTTGAACCTGAATATGTATTTAACTCTTGTAGAATTGTATCTGTACTTGCTGTATCAGGTGTATATTTTATATAGTCTCCTACCTTTACTTTATTAGCAGCTAATATAGGTCCAACATATAATGTTTTCTCTCCTAAATCAATTTCATTTCCATGAACCACTTTAACAATATAAGTTCCAGCTTTTTCAACCTCAAACTCTAATTTATTTGAAGTCTTCCAATTTTCTTCTGTACTTAATTTATATTTAACCTGCCAATTACTTACATATCCTTCATGTTGAATATTTGAAACACTTATTTTATATTTTTCTCCAACTTTTTCTGCACTTACATCAAAACTACCAATATTACTATTTTTGTTATGATATGCCACATTATATAATCCACTTTCCATTTGGTCTATCATATAATAAACTGTTCCTTTATATTCTAATCCTTCACATGAAACAACATACCTATATTCAACATTAATTAAATAATCTCTCTCTATTCCATCTAATTCAAATTGTTTTTCTATATAATTTGAACTGCAATATCTAAATCCATTTTCTATTTCTGCTTTTTCCGCTTCTGTTCTTCCTGAATATATAATGTTTGATACAGTATCAATGTTTAGAATTGATTTTTGAGCAGTTGATATTTTTTGTCCTATTTCAGTTTTATTTTCTTGATTCAAATCATTTACTTTTGTTTGTATAATAGTCAGTTCATTTCTTAGCTTATCATATTTTGCTAGTTCTATTGTCCCTTTTCCAGAATTTACTCCTATCGATGCTAATATCAATAATATAATTATTGTTATTACTAAGGTTATTATAGTTATTCCTTTTTCATTTGTTTTTTTCATATTTATTCTTCCTTTCATATTACAATTACAAAATAAGGAAAATTTGGCTGGGGTACTGTGATTCGAACACAGGAATGTCGGAGTCAGAGTCAAAATAAATTATTTTCTGATATCTTCTATAACATTCTGTGTTATGCTTAAAATCAAGTTTTTCCAGTTCTCTATTTTTCTTAATGATTCTATACTATACTATACTTTTCTAAAATGCTGGACAAGTTTTGGACAAGTCAATTTTCTTCAAAAAATTCTTCTATTAAATCTTTACTTTCTTTAAAAGTATATCCTAAATTGTCGCATTTTTCTAACATAATTCGAATCATTTTCTCTTTCTTATTATACTTTTTACTTAATTTTAACACAATATCCTTTATTATATCATTTGTTTCTTTCATTAACAATCCCTCTCTTTCGTGAAAAATATTTTTTTCATTAGAGGGGTTATATTTCTTCCTTATTATACCCTTTCCATTATTTTTTGTAAATACCTTACATCCGTTTTTCATTTATTACTTCATTTTCTACTACATTCATTACAACATATCTCCTTTTTTATTTTTTTGAGCTCTGGTGTATGAATATACTAGTTTTTATCCACTATGGTGGATATTTTATGAAACAGTCAAAATCATTTACAAAAATAAAAAATAGCACTTTTTTGGTGCTATGGTATTACTCTATATAATTCTTCTATCTTTACATTTAATGCTAATGAAATGCGGACCAATACTGATATTGTGGGTTCTTTTGAATTGTTTTCTATATAATTTAAATGTGAACTAGATATTCCTGTCAATTTAGATAATTTTTCTAAACTATATCCTTTTTTCTTTCTTACTTCTTTTAACAAAATCTCTATTCTCATACACTTTCCACCTTTTCATTAGTATGTCCATTTTTTCTTATAACATACATTTTATCCACTATGGTGGAAAAGTGCCATTTTCTTTTACAAAGCTATATAAAAAAGAAAAGCCCCTTGCTGGGACTTATTACGCTGTTTCTTTCAGTATTTCTGTAAGTATACTTTCATAACTTCGTCTTGATATATACTGTAAACTTTGTATACTTAACAAATTAAATCTCTTTGCTAATTCTGTATATTGTTTTCTTGTTAATCTTATTTTTAAATATTTCATCATTTGTAGTGATTTGTTATATGCTTCGTTCATATTCATCACCTCATATGTATTATAACATATTATGTTAATTTTGTGTGTCGAACGGTGTCGAAAAGAAAAAGAACTATTGCTAGTTCTCTTCTATAAACAATATTTTAATATTAATTCTTGGATTTCTTTATTCGTAATATTAGCTTTTTCCTTCTTGTAATACATAGTCAATAAATATATAGTACCATCACTTTTTTCTGCATAATATATTAACCTATAGCCGTTTGATTTTCCAGAATTTGTATTAGAATTAGCTATTCTAACTTTTACAACATTATTATCATTATCTTTCATTTCTAAATTGGGTATAACATCTCCTATAAGGTTTCCTTTTTCTAATTCTTCTACAATTCCATTAACATCATCTGCTACATTTTTAAATTTTTTCTTATATTGTTTAATATCTCTTTCAAATTGTCTTGTGGGTACTATATTGTATTCCAATTTTAATCGCTCTCCTCATCGCTTTTTAAGTCATTGTAAAGTTCTTTCCAACTTTTTGTTTTTGCTTTACCTTGTTTTATTAATTTAACTTCTTTTAAACTTTCTTTGAGAGATTCATATACGCTACAATATCTCTCTGTTGTTTTTTCTTTAGTAAGTTTACCTAAATGAGCTACTGTATTCATATTTACTCCTCCTATCTTTCTCATAAGTGCACTTCCTTTCTTAATAGTCATCTTAGCATATATTAAGAAAAAAAAGTGTCGTATTTTGATTCTTTCAAAATATTTATTAAGAGAAATATATACAAAAAATTACAAAAAGTAAATAATTTTAACAAAAATATCATGAAAAAAATATATTTTTGTAATATTTTGTAATATAATTGTAACATATTCTAGAAATAAAATCAATACTTTCTCACTTATTTTCGGCCAAAATTCAGCCTTTCACAATCAATTTTAAGCCGTTTTATTTTTTGATTAATATAGTTGTACCTCAAATCAAGTGTAAAATTTATTTTTTCAATTTATTTTTTTAATTAATATTGACAATAAAAAAACAATATTATAAAATAAATGTAACAAAGATAAAAATTGATATCCTAAAAATAGTTGAGTTTGTTTTATATATTATTCTGTTGAAAATTGATCCTATTCCAATGTTTATAGAATTTCTGCTAAAAATAATAGAAAGGATAGTAAATTGGTTGAAATCAAAGGAGGAATGTAATATGAAGAAAAGCAATAACAAAGGTCTTAGTTATATATATATATGGGAATGGTGTGTTGAGCAAACTAACGGTGGTTAAGATATCGTTTTATACATAAGACCTCGGTGAAAATCCGAAAATTCCCGCCAAACAAAAGGAGCTTTACAGCCCCTTTTTTATTATACTATTTTTTATTATTTCACTCCTCCAAGCCATTTAGCAAAACCTATTTTGTAATTACCTGTTCCAGAAACATTATATCTTACCATTGGTCTTCCATTAAATATTCCAAAACAGTCACATTCTTCATATGGTGATAAACTTCCTATTACTTTTGTTAAACTTGTATCTGCATATATAATTTCTTTTGTTGAACCGTTTTTATATTTTCTCACTGGTTCATCACTCCCTTCAACTTTTGGTACTGCTACATTAGTTGTAGCTTGTCCTAATTTATTTGCTACATCATTTTTGAATTGAATCCAAGCTTGTTCATTTTTTACATAATATCTTGGACATTCTTTTCCTGTTACATCATAATGTCTTATAATTGCATCTATACCTAAATTATATCTTTTACATATATCTGCACATAATTCTACTAAACTATTATATGTATTGCCATTGAATTTTCCTTCCCAGTCTGGGTGGCAATCTTCTATTCCAATTGATTTTCTATTCATAGAATAACTACCACTATGGAAAGCAACTTCATCTTCTGGTATACATCTTATTATTTCACCGTTTAAGCCAATTATATAATGAGATGAAGCATATGTCTTATGTGATGTTGCTAAGCTCTCAAAATAGTTTCTATTAGCTATTGCTGAACTTCCTGCATTTCCAACCCAGTGAACTACAATTTTTTGTATAGTTCCTTGTTTTTCTCCACTTCTTGAATATGGATTTACTGTTAATAGTCTATCTTCTATATTCATTATTCGTTTGCCTCCCCTCTTGTATCTTCTTCTGCAAGTTCCATTGTTTCTACAATTTCTTCTTCCATTATTATCCCTCCTTTTTTGGTGTATAGTCTAATGCTGTTTTTACACTATCAAATACTTTTTGTATAAAATTCTTAACCATGTCTTCTGTTATAAATAATTGTAATGGCATTGGTATCATTGCAATTACCTTCTCTACAACATAATTAAATTTTTCATCATTTTGTCCTTTTTTGTACATATCTTCTGCTTTTACTATCATTTGTGTTGCAAATTCTTTAAGTCCATTCTTCTTTATTTGCCATGCTATGTAAATAAAAAAAGCTATTACCATTAAAGCAATAGTCACTACTGATATTATTGTTTGAATGTCCATATTCTCTCACCTCCTACATAAATTTGCTTAGCCCTAATGCAAAAGCTATTGCTGTTAATATAATTCCAGTTATAAAAGAAATTACTTTACCTTTTACTTGTTTTTTTGTGTCTTCATAATCCTTAATCGGTTTTTCTTCTATTATTTTTAAGCGTTCATTCATTTTGTTTTGGTCTTCTCTCATTGCTTTCATTTCTGTTGCTATTTCTCTTACACTTAGCGTTAAATCATATATGTTTTCTACTTTATTTTCAACAACATCTATTCTCTTTGTATTTGACTTTTCTCGCTCTTCTAAATGAGCTACTTTCTCAATTAAATCTGTATCTTGCATTATCTACACCTCACTTTCTTTTGAGGTTAATAATGTTTCTAAGTCTTTTGCATAATCTAAACTCAATACTGCTTTACTATCTGTTGTTATATTTGTTACATTTTTGTATGTTCTTGCATTGCTTAGTTCTTTTGCTACTGCTTTTTGTTCGTTGGTGAATTTTAATCTTTTTGATGTTGCTAGTTTATAATATACAACTACTGGTATTCCTGCATCGTATTGAGCTTTTAAATATGATTTTAATTCATCTACTGTTGATATATTATTTAATGATAATCTTAAAGTCTTGGTATATACTGCAATTAAATATTTTTGAGATGTAATTTCATATAAATCACTTGCTGATATCTTTTCTGCTATATTACAGAATATATCGCTCTTCGCATTATATGAACCAACAAAGTTATTATCTGAATAATCAAAGTAATAAAATCCTTTTCTTGTAGTTCCTCTGCTCCAATTTTCATTCCCAGTTAATGCTTTTTTACCAAAGATATGTACTTCTTCTTCATTGTCAAAGTCAAAATAGTCTCCTTCAAGCATTTCAGACTGTACTGGCATTATGTATGATTGTTCTTCGTGTTGATTATATTTTTTTGCTGTATTGCCTTCTTCTACTTGTACTTGAGCACTACTTGCTACTTTTTCATTCAAAAACCAAAATTTTAAATAGCTTGCATTATCGACTTTTAAATCTGTTTGAGTATTTAAAATTTGTACTGAAGATAAAAAATTATATTTGTCATCATATAAGCAATACCTTCCCAATGCTCCACTTGTTTCAATGTCATAAACTCTTATAATTAAATTTTTCAAATTCTTAACATTAATATAATTTATAGTTCTCCATCTATCTGTTGTACTGCTTAATGAACCATCATTATTTATCCCTCCTACTTCATTTTTACCATCATATAAATTTGTATTGCATTTTACTATTTTAGTACTACCTTGATTATATTTACTGTATTCTCCTACTTCTGTGCCTTCAACACATTTTATATCTGTAAAATCATAAGATGTTAGTCCTGATGTCCTATTTTGATATCCTAGCCTTAAATAAATATAACATGTAGAACTATTAGTAGTGAAAATATAATTACTAGAAGTTATCTGTACATAATCTTTCACAGATTTATAGTTTTTATCAAAAAATGACATATAGCACTTAGGTGCTGAACTCATTTTTAAAGTATAAGTTGTATTAGGTTTTACTTTAATACAAGCTGGTCTTTTGTTTTCGGTCATTGTAGTTCCTGTGTTATATACATCTCCTATATATGCATCACTTCCATCTGTAAAATTTATACTTATACCATTATCTAACAATCTTTTTGTGCAAGCATTTGTACCTACTGCATTATAGTAATTTTCTAAATCAAATAGATTTATATTACTACCAACAGTTTTTATTGGACTTTGATAGTTTGATGAAGGACTTGCTCCACCTTGTTCCCATGTATCTGTGCCGTTCCCTAATTCAAGCTGTGGTTTAATGACAAAATTGTTATATGTTATTCCTTGTGCTGTTCTTATTGTTATATAAGAAATTTTTAAGTTTGTAGTAATAGAACCATTTACATTAACTGTATTAAATAAAACTTGTATATTATCTTGATTAATTCTTAAAGAACAATAATTTGTACCATCTCCAACAGTTTTTTCATTAAATGCACTTAAATGATATGCTTTATCATTTGTTAACTCTATACTTTTTAATAGATTTATTCCAACAAATGAAATAGCTTTTGCTGTGCCATTCAACGTAACAATACCATTTTTTACTACTGCTGTTATTCCGTTGTTTGAATATGTTCCTTCCATTAGCTCTAATAAGTTCTTTCCACTTCTAGTCTCTTGCTCTTGATTTCCACCAATACCAATTTTTGCTCTGCAATTGCTACTGTCTTCTACGTGTATGTACTCTCCGCTTGCTTGTCCTCTTATGCTGTTTTGATAAAAGTCTTCTTGTGCTTCTTTTAACTCTTTTTCTAGCTCTGCTTTTTCTGTTTCTAGTTCTAGTATTTGTTTATTTGTTTTTTTAGCATTTTCATTTATTTTGTCCCAGTTACCATTTAGGTAATTCTCTATATCAAACTTCTCTGTATTTGTTTCTACATTATCATGCTTCTTTAATTTTAAAAAATCTGTTTCACTCATTACTTCCTCCTTATCCACATATAGCCAACGACTTCGTACAATGGTAAGTTTGAGGCTTCTGAACTTTCGTAATTATCTGCTGCTACACCATCTGTACTGCTTGCAGCAATATAGTGACAACCTGCTTTATTCAATACAAAATTTCCACCCAAGACACTTGTAGTATGTTTATGTTTTTTTGCTCCACCTTTTTTTCCTATACTGTTAAAATCTGTATCGTTTTCATCTAATCCTAGACATACTTTTCCTTTTAATCTTTCCCAAGTTCCAAAGCCTAGAATAGAATTTGGATTTGTATTTGTTTGTGTTACATATGGTTGTCCAATTGGAAAAGCAAGTTTTAATACTTCTGTTTTTATTTTGTTTATTTCATTCTCTATATTAGTTTGTAATAAATTTAGATTTTTGTCGTTTATCGCAGGTTGACTACCATTTTTAAAAGTTATCTTGTCCATTATCTTCCCTCCTTTAATTGTTTCTTTAATTCTTCGACTTGTTGTGATAATTCTTGTATTGCTTTACAACATAGACTTGTAAATGAATAATTGTCTACCCCTTGATTATCTATACTTGTTACTTCTTTTGAATAATTGTAGTTATCTCCAATTACAAAACCTATATGTTTCTTGTCTGTATCTTTTTCACTCTTTAAGTTGTATTTGTATATGTCTATATTTTTTATTGTTTCTAGTGCATTATCTTGTAGTTTTTCAAAGTTCTTTTTATACTTTTCTAACGATATTTGTGAAATAATTGGTGACACAACTTTATATGCATCAATTTTAGTTTCTGATGATATACTACTATTTACTAATCTTATACTCCCAAATTTTTCTTCTCCTTCTGCTATTCCCATATCAATCATATAATCTGTTTCATTATCACTATGAATTTGTATCGTGCCTGGATAAATTGAAGTATTTTCATTAACACATTTATTGTTATATACTCTTATTCGTATATCACCTGCATCTGCTCCTACGTTTATTTTTCCACCTGTTATTTGAGCATTATTACAACTCATATTCCCTTGGCTATCAACATTAAAATTGTTACTTTTAATTGCCATATTATCTGCTAAATTTAATGTTTTTCCGTTCAAGACTAATTTTATCGGCTTTAATTTTTGCTTCACTTTCGTCTTTATTAATTTTAAGTAAGATTTCAGCACTTGTGTAATCACTTTCATTCACCTTCTTTTCTAATTTAACATCAAATTTTTCTGCCTCTAATTCCAAATTAGCATTCATTTCAACCTTAGTTGCAAATACATCTGTATAATCACTTTTTATTGCCCATTTTGCTTTTATTCTTGCAGTATAGTTTTGAATTGTTATTTTATTAGTTCCCTCTTTTAGTAATATTTCAAGTTTTCCTAAGTCTTCAACACTTTCTTTTGCCTTTGTTGTTCCACTCTTATTTACTCTTCTTATTACTTTTGCTTGACCATTTTCTAATATAAATTCATCACATACTTCATCATTTTGCCTTAATACATCTAATACACCTAGCTCATAAATAGTTTGATTGTTATCTTTATCTGTTACCACTATTCTGCTATCTCCGCTTGGATATAAATTATCACTCGGATACAATGTGTCACTTGGATACAAATACTTAAATACTGTATTGTTTCCATATATGTGTAAATTCAATAATTTGCCTTCTACACAGTTTCCAAGTGTTATTGTTTTTACTCCCTCAACGTCATTTGTCAAATCTTCTATGTCTGATACTTTTTGAGATATACTATCAACACTTTGTTCTATTTCAGTTAACTTTTCAGATTTTTCTTGAACTTCACTTATTACAGATTCTAATTTTTTATTTACTTTATCCATAATGATATATGCTTTATTTATTTTTTGATCTGTTTTATCTGCTTTAGCATAATCTGTTTTTGTTTCAGTTGGCATTTCTGTGTATATTGTTTCTTCTAATCCTTGTGTTATTTTTATTTCATCATTAAAAAGAACACAGCTATACAATTTTCCATGTACATTAGCTGTGTATCTATCACATAAATCTAAAAAACAGATTCCATAACTATCAAAATCATTTGTAAAATACTTTAAGCCATTTAATTTTCCTAATATCTCTGGCAAATACTCACTTCTATTGTTATAATTCATTATTTGATTATTTACTATTTTTAATTCACACAATCCATTTTTATTAACACTATCCTCATCTTGTAAAAAAACATTGTCACTTTCTCCGCTTCTACTTAATACTATTGAATTGATTGGCCCGTATTCATTATCAAATGTTACATTTGTATCTTTAAAATAATCTTCATTCAGTTCTGTTACACTTTCTTCTGATATATATCTTATTTCTAATTCGTTTTTAGAATTTATACATATAGTAGAAGCTGTAACTTGTGCTAATTCATCTAAAACATCTCTGAATGTATAGTCATAACCCAAATAATAATCTTCTGTTAATTGTTTATCGCAATTTACAAATGTATCATTATAATTTGCAAAAGTTAGCCCTAAAAAATCACATATTTTTTTAATATAATTTTTTACTGTTAGAGGAAATGTAATATTCATTTTTTCATAATCTTTCATAGAATATAACATCATATCATAACATACATGACTATAACTTATAGAATCCGCATTATAATCTGGTTCTTTTGATACTATATAGTCTCCTAAATTTATATATTCAAACCCTTTTAGTCCTGGTGTCAATAAATTAATAGGTAATGAATTAAACCTGTTTACTTTCATATTATGTACTTCTGCTACTGTCAAACTTAAATCTACTTGTACACCAAATTTAACATTAATTATAGTATTTTTAGGTATAGCCTCTGAAGATTCTATGTCTAATTGTTTCATTACAGATTTTAAAATATTTCCCTCAAAATGTGGAGTGACAGAGAAAAGAGTATCACTATCCAAAAAATATTCTTTATCGTCTATGGTATATGTAATTACTGTATCTAACATTCTTCCATAAGAAGTAATTTCTTTTTTAAATTTATTAGTTATTTCCTTCATCCTACCTTCTCCTATCTACTGCAATAAATGATAAATCAAAAGCTTGTCCTTTTTTTATATTTTTATAAACTATCTCCCAGTCTCCTGAATAAGTTTCAATTGATATTTCTTTATTTTTATTTGGATCTATATATTTAATAGTTTGTCTTGCATTATCAAAATGTGGTGCCAAATATGTTAATTCTTTTTCGGTTAAACTTCTAAAACTTAATGTAAATTTAGGAAAAATTCCAATTAATGTTCCACTCTGTTTTCCACTTAATGCTCTACCACTATCACTACTCCATAATTTATGATATCCATATTTTACTTGTGTTAAGTACTTTCCCATGGATATATTATCCATATATAAGCTGTCTTTGTTTAAAAACATATCTTCCTCCTAACTAAAAAAGCCTATCTTTCGATAAGCTTTTTATCTATTAGTTGCAAACGCTAATTGTTCCTTATGTTTTGCAATTTGTCTTTGTATTAATCTTCCATCTAAATATATATTATTCGTTCCTGATGTACCTATTTTGTTCGCTAATTTGTCAGCTAGTATATCTAGCCATTCCATATTATTTTCAAGTGGGACTACTGCTTCCCTTCCTGCTTCTCCTATTATTGCTTGCGTTGGTTGTGATATTACTCCTCCTTTTGCTAATAGCGGTATTTGAGGTATGTTAATTCCAAAAGTCTTTCCTCCAATACCAGGTACCCAATCAGGAGTATCAAAGTGTATTTTATTTGCTCCTTTTATCAACCAATTTATTCCTCTTATAATCAAATTTAATGGTGCTTTAGCAATAGACCACAAAGAATCAAATACTCCTTTAAATATTTGTTTGAATCCTTCTAACGTTGTTTTCATATCACCTGTAAATATTCCTTTAAATACATTTGATATTCCTTGAAGAATTGTTTGTACTCCATTGAATACATTTTTTACGGTATCCCACAATGTTTCAAATGGTGCAATTATAATTCCAAGCAATGCAGTAAAAATCCCTTCAGCTATGGAAAATAAAAATTTAAAACTTGATATTATTGAGTCAATAAGCGCTTTCATAAAGTTTCCAATTGGAGTTATTACATTATCATATATCCATTGTCCAACTTGCCCTAACACATTTTTCACTTCATCCCAATGTTTATAAATAGCTAGTCCTATTGCAGCAATTAATAATATAAGTCCAGTTATTAAAGCTGGTATCCCTCCAATTAATAGTAATACAGCTCCAACAACTACCGCTATTCCTGCTAAAATTGTTCCAAAATTCTTCCATGTTGGATCTTTTAGATACGCTACAACTCCTTGTATGATAAGCGCTACTCCTGCTATCAATGATGCTATACCTGCCAAAGTCACTCCTAATGTGCCACCAATTGCAAGCGCTAATCCTGCTACTACAAGTGATAAACTAAGTAATACATTAGAAAAATTTTCCCAACTTGGGTCCTTTATAAGTTTAATAATATTTTCTATTAGTAGAACAATTCCTGCCACCATAATACCAATTCCTAATGATTCTATTCCCGTAAACCCAAGCTTTAATGCTAATAATCCTGCTAACATACCTGCCAAAGCAGCTATTACTATGTCTTTGTTATCTATTATCCACTGTAACCACTTTGGTACATCTCCCTGTATTCCGCTCAAGTCCATGCTTGGTAACGATACTCCTCCATTACTTCCAGAATTATCTTTGTTTGAATTATCCTGTAAAACATTCATTTCATCAAATCCTTGTAAAGATTTTTGAATTTCTTTTGCTGATTTTGCTGTTCCTCCTGCACTACTTTGCATTTTTTTAAAATTTTTCACACTTGCATTACCAAATAAATTTATTCCAAACCAAGCACTCGATATCGCATTGACATAGCTTAATACAGTATATAATAGTTTTATTAATCCCTGAATAGCAGGAGCTAACATACTTGCTATACAATATCTCATGTAATCAAAATCAGTTGAAACTTGTTTATTATATTGAGACACCATACTAATAGCACTCCTTACTGCTCCCCAGGCAGTTCTTATCCCAAGCACAGCCATTGCCATTTTTCCAATTGTGCTTATTTGCCCTGTTAATTTATTTCCTATTCCACTTAAAGAGTTTTGTATACTATCTGTTTTTATCTGATCTATTTTTGATTTGTATTCAGCAATTTTTGTATTGTTTTCACTTTGCTTTGTTTTTATTTTGTCAAGATTTATATACATTTTTTCTATTTTAGGTTGTTGTTTATCTATTTCACTTGTTGTTTGAGCATATTTATTTCTTACACTTTCTAACTCTGTTGTAATTCTTCCATATTCAGGTAATTGCTCATCACTCAATTTTTTAGTAATATTTCCAGAAAACATATTTTGTCTTTCTTTATTAAGTGTATCTATTTTTGATTTATATTCATCTGCTTTTTGTTGCATTTTTTCATAGTTCTCTATTTCTCTTTGCATAATATCCGCTTCTTGACTTTTATTTGAATTATCAGTTTGTAATTTTTTTATTTTGTTTTCTAATTCTGAAATATCTTTATCTACTCCTGAATTATCTATTTTTGTTTTTATTTTTAAATATCCATCCAAATTATCACTCTCCTTTCATTTGTTCTTCGAAGAGTTTATCTAGTCTTTCTTCTTCTAAAGATTTATTATTTTCGTGTTTTAATGCTACTTCTTCTTTTTGTCTAATCCACTTTTCTCTTTCTTTACTATCTTTAATTTCACTTACATCAAAATTTCTAACAAATCTAATTCTATTTAAAATACATTTGTCGCTTAATCCACATAATAGATTATAAAATTCCCACCAATGCATATATCTTTTTTCATTTAATCTAATTTTATAGTCATAAAAAAAAGAAGTCTTTATATACTCCCAATCCTGTTCATAATCCATATCAACTTCTTCATTTTCTATATTATTTTCCATTTTCTTATTACAATTAAGATATTTTAAAGCAATTTGCAACAATTCATTCCAATCTTGTGAATTTTTTAACCCTTTATCCCCAAAAAGCAGGTAAATTATTGCAAGTGCTCTTTCTTCTTCAGACACATTGCTTTTTGCTATTTTGTTACAAGATAATGCAACTTTATAGTTTGTATTTATTTTATATTTTCTATCTTTTACTTGCGCAAATTTTGGATATTTATTCATTTCTTAATATATCACTTTCTTTTATTTTATATTTTTCCTTTATTCTATTTGTCATGTCATTTACTGAAAGTTTCATTTTGTCCATATAAGGTTCTATTGCTTCAGATAAATCATCAAACATTTCCCAGTATGGATTTCTTCCATTTAAGAATTTTTTTGTTCCACCCTTACCTAAAAACAAATCCATTGCTTTTTCAGTATCATAAAAGAATTTTTCTATCGCTTTTGCTTTTAATTCTTCGTTAACACTTAAACAATTTTTTCTTTGTCTATCTTGTTTTTTATCTATAATTACCATTTGACTCTTTAAGTTAATTTTTGCTCTTTTTATATCATTAACACATTGATTATATCTTAAAGGCAATTTTATATCTGCTAAATCAAATTCTAAACAGACCTCTTTTCCGTTTGCGTCTTTTACAATGTTTCCATCTTCATCTATAATTCCTAATTTGAATACATCCTTTTTTTCCTTTAATTTAATATAATTATCCATTTTTCACTCTCCTAATATAAAAAAAATAAACACCTACTTTTTAGTAAGTGTTTATCTATTATTATAAACCAACTTGGCTTTTTGCTGTTACTTTATCATTCATAAAAGATACTGTTGCATTTGCAATTTTATTTGATGCATACCAATAATAAACTTTCATGCTTTGATTTCCATATGAACTTTCTGTTGAAAGTGTTCCTTCTTCACCAATTATATTCACTACTTGTTGATATGTCATACCTGTTTCTATCTTATTGAATTTTTCCAATGTAACTTTTGTTTGTTCTTGAACAATACCACTTCCAGTTTGCGTTGTATTATTTTGATTCATGGAAATTGCACAACAAATTCCTATAAAAATAATTAGTATTCCAACCAAAACTCTTATTCCCGTATGTTTTAATTTTTTGCCACATTTTGGGCATACTTTAGCACTGCTACTTATTTCAGAACCACATTCTTTACATTTTTTCATTGACATTTTAATATCCTCCTTTTATTTTTATTATGAGAATATTATATCACTTTTAGTTGTATTTTCAAGTCGAATTTTGTCGAATAATAAAATTATTCTGCTATAAATGTAGGAACACCTTTTTCAAATGTAACTGTTCCAAAAGTTGGGTCTCCGCTATAATCTATATTATAGTTTATTTTTGCCGTATCTCCTCCATTTGAACTTATTTCTATTGATACGGTCCATAATCTTGCTCTATATTTTGGTGTCGTTTCTTCTTCTGTCACACTATATTTGTCAATTTCTAACAATGTTGTTTGTGCATCCGTTCCTGTAAGCATTTTATATCTTATATTATCAACAAATTCAAAAACCTTGTCTCCTTTATAAGCAGTTTGTTCAACCCCAGAAGATGGACCATAACTATCTATTGTTACACTTTTATTTCTATTTATAATCCACTTTTCTTCTGTTTTCTCTGCATTATAATCAGTAGATTTATCAGTAATACCAACACCAATGATAGCCCATTCTGGTTTTTCGGGTGTTGCTGCAACATTTAAAAAATCCACCCATTCATCTCTATTTATTTTTGTTAGTCCAGACATTTTACTTATTCCTCCTTAAAATTTACTATAATTTAAATAACACTGTATTCTATAAATAGCTTCATTTGCATTTGTTGCAAATATATAACCATTTGTAGTTGCTCCAATTTCATATACCCCGTCTATGCTGGGATATATATGTTTTTCATTATTTTCTTCTAACCACATTCTAAAATTTTCAAAGAATTTAGAATTATCTATATTATTTTGAATATCTTCGTTCCAATATAATTTACTATCAAAAGTAAATAAAAATTGCATTTCTGCTCCTACTCTAAATTTGTTTAATACAGGATTATATCCTGCATTTTCATTAATAGAATATGTTTCTACTTTGTCTTGTAAATACTCAACATTTAATTCTGCAAACTCTTTTAAATATGGACATTTTGCAATATAATCTCTTATTTTATCTATTTTTGCTTTTTCCTCTGCCATTATTTATCAATCTCCTTTTGACCTGCGTTTACAATATCTTCAAAATGGTCTGCTAGCATTCTTTCCACAAAATGATCTCCTCTTAATGAACCTCCGTGGTAATTTAATTTTTTTCCACTTGGAATTTTCTTTATTCCTGGTCTACTCCAATACCTACCACTAACAGGATCATAAAATGCACCTTTTTTTGTTTTAGGATCAACATACAATTCACCTTCATGTACATAGTGAGCATATGGTGTATTAATGTTTATTTCGCCATTTCCGACTTTTGTTGAACTATACATATTAGTTATCATTTGATTACTATCTTGCGGCATATACTTATCTACATTACTCATAAAACTACTATCAATAACTTTTTGTGTTCTGCCTCCTATATTAGTTCCAAATTTATCTAATATCTCTTGTTTTTGGACTCTACTAAAAGCAACCATATAATCTACTTTCACATCATTCTCCTGTTACTTCAAAATTCCACATATCTTCAGAACCAAAATCATTTGTGGAAACTTTAGTAATTTTCATTAAATTTTTATAGTTTTCTAATATTTTGGTTATTGTAGTAAAATTTTCAACTTTTCCCTTTACTAAATAATCATCTTCTTTTAATGTCCATCCTTTTTGATTTTTTTCAAATTCTTTTGGTTCTTGATAAAATTCTTTATCTTGATTTAGCTCGTCCATAAGAATTACGGCCGTTAAATTATCACTTGATTGCAATAATACACCATTTATTGATATTCCTTTACTGGAACTCCAAAATCCTTTTATGAAACTCACTTTATATTGTGTTTTATGTAAATTGTCAACATATTTATTTATTATCGTTATATCTTTATCAAACATATCAAACACCTCTATATAGCAATCCTGTAAATAATAAATATTTTTTTAATTCTTCTTTAATTTTTTCTTTTTGGTTAGATATTTCTACATCAATATCATCAACACTTGCAGTATCAAATGTTCTAGAATAATTCGCAACACTTTCACTTTTTAACGTTTTGGTTGACAATATTGTTTCTTTTTTATTTTCTAATTGTTCGATTTTTAATAATATATCAGTAATAGAGCAAGTTACAATTTGTACTTCATCTTTATATTTTTCTACATCTCTGTTAAAAATATTTTTTCGTACTTCGTAACTTGCTCTTAAAACCAACTTATTAAAATCGTCTTTGGGCATGTTGCCCTTATATGTACTTTTATAAAAGTCATAATCAGTATATGCTTCCATACCCTTTCAACTCCTTCTATTTTTTAAATTTTGCTAATACTATTTTTGCAGCATTTGTTAATGCTACACCATAATATCTTGCTGCTGTAAAATCATGAATTTGTTTTTTAGGAAACCATTCATGGTCTAATGATGTACCTTTCTTTAAAAAGATTGTTAATGCTGGTAATTCATCTTCTGTATATTCTGTATCTTCACTATCAGCTTCCATTTTTATTACAGGACATACATAATATTGAGATGCTGCAGCAATAGCTTTTACTTTATCTCCAATTTCTAATATTGTTGTTGGATCTACTTTTTCTTGATATTCTTTTAAGTTTTTAGCATCTATTGTTACTGTTCCAGAACTATTGTCTTTTGTAAATGTTACTAGTCTTACCTTTTTAGATTTTTTTACTTGACAACCTGCAACTTTACCAATTGCTCCTCTAACCATTACTCCCGCTTCATATTTATCAGCAGAAATAAAATTAGGGTCTTTTAACAATGTTCCTTCTTGTGCTGGATTAATAAATAATACTTTTTCAATTCCATCTTCTTCATCTTCAAATTTAGTAGATGCATCCACTAAACCATTATAGCCTATTTGTGATGTTCCATCACCTGATGTCATTTTTGCTTTGTAAGCTTGTTCTAAGACATCATTATCTACTTTTCCTGCTATTGACATTGCTAATTGTTTTTCTGCTTGTCCTATTGGATTTCCTAAACCTGAATTTATAGATTCTTGTGTTATAGATACAGATTTCATAGCTTTTTTAATTGTAAAAGTTTCTTTTCCTGCTGTCATCTTTGTTGTATCAACTTCTTCTCCTTCTGCTACATCTTCTGCATCTCCTATATAATTCCAACTTGGAACTGTTTTTGTATCTCCTGGCACACCTTGTAAAGATGTATCAACTTTGGCATAAGGTGTTAATTTTAATTGTGCTTCAATTTTTGCATCTAACATATCTCCCATTACTTCTGGATTTATCATATCATTCATTTTTGTTAATTCACTCATTTAATTTTCCTTCTTTCTTTATTCTTGATTTTTTAATTGGTCATACAACGATTTATTTTCGTTATATAGTTTTACTCTTTCTTGATATCCCATTTTGTTGAATACCTCTTTTGTTATTTGATTATTTCCAGGTTGTGTTATACTTCCTGTAAAATGTGGTAAAGGTTTATCACTATCAAATAAATAATCGTGGCTTTCTTTTATAGAGTTTACTTGGTCCTCTAATCCTTCCACGATTTCAAATTTGTCATTATATTTAACCTTTTCCATATCTAGCATTTTACTTAAAATACCAGTGTCTTTTGCTTTATATTTAGATAAAGCTTTTTCTAAAGCATTTTGCTTTTTGAAAGTTTCTACTTCTTTAGAACCTTCTGCTTTTCCTCTTTCATATTCAGAAGTTTTTATAGCTTCGACGTCTACTTTTTCAAGTTCAGCTATTTTGTTGTTTTTTTCTGAAATAGCAATTTCCTTAACATTTACTTGTTCTGCTAAGTCATCAACTTTTGCTTTTAATGCTGTTGTGTCTTTTCCTGATTCAATCATTATTTTTTCGATTGCATCAGCCTCTAGTCCTAAATCTTCTAAAAATTTTCTTTTCATAATGTTTCCTTTCTCCTACTACGAACTTTTACGTGTTTTTCGTTCACGATGTAGTTATGCACTTATTCACGACTTGCATATAGTCGAATTTGAATATAAAAAATAGAAGTCCATTTTTGAACTTCTATAATTTAACTATTTAATTATTTAATGAGGATTAGGATTTGCACCTAACATAGAGTGCCAGTGTACACTCCTACGCCACTTCTGATAACGGTTACTCCTGTATTTTATTCGATTCGGATATTTCTATCACACTTAGCGTCTACCTATTCCGCCACCTCAAATATTTATATTAATCTTCTATTTTTCTTATTATTCTTTCTTCTGGAATTGGGCATATACCTGCTATATAACATTGTTCTCCACCTATACTTCCTTGTATATCAGTAATTGTTACTATACTTCCATTTGTTAACTCAACATTATCTCCTATCTTGTATTTCATTACTACTCTCCTTTCCAAAGTATTTTACACAATTAGGTGTATAATGGCATTTGCTTCCTCTTACTACTTCTAGAGTATTATTATTCTTTACCGTATATGCTTCTAAATTATCAGCAAAAGTATATGATATTTTTTGCTCTTTTAATACCTTCTCAATTTCTTCTTTGGTCCCATCAAAAAGTATTTCTAGGATATCATCTATTTCCATTATTCCACCTCCTCATATCAAAATATCTTTTTATTATTTTATTTATATATGTGTGTCTATCATAGTCACCTATATTTTTTAATTTATTATAATAATCTGTATTTGTACTTGCTATTTTAGCTTCTAGTTTTTCATGCAATAAAGAGTCTATTAAAAACTCCTTTGTGTTCTTGTCTTGTTTTCCTATTTCTATTTTGGTTATTTCTTTACATTCTCCCCAAGGATATTCAATATATTTTGTTCTTCCATTATCTCCTATTCTTGGATTATACTCTGGCTTCTTTTGAAATTTTATATTCTGTAATTCATTATTGCATATATTATCAATCTGCTCTTGTGATATAGCATACGCATTTCTTTGCGCTCTTTTTTCTTTAACTATTATATCACTTTTTTTAGTTTTTGTCATATTTTTATAGTCTTTTACATGTTCTCTTGTATATTCTCTCTTTAGTTCATTATCTTCTGTAAATGCATTTAATCTCTCTTGCCATTCTTTTGCTTTTAAACTAGCTTTCTTATAATTTTCTTCATCAATAATTTTCTTTGCAATAACTTGTTTTCTTTTCCATTTACGCACACCATTTTCAAGATATCTTTGTTGTTGTGTTTTTTTGTATTGTTCTTCATTTTCTTTATATGTAGAATCTAATTTATCTTTTTTCAATGGACCATACCACACTGTAAATAAATGCTTACAATTTATACCTACTATTCCTCGAACATCTCCATAATTGCAGTGTTCCATAAAATCTGGTAATTTTTTTTCTTCTTCTGTTGCTTTTCCATCATAGTTCCAACAGAAAAATTGTATTTCTTGCCACCAAGCATGATTTGTATAGTCTTGTCCTCCATCTCCTGTTCTTGCTCCAAAATGATTAGTAACTCTTACTATATGGTTTCCACTTTCTTTTATTACTTCTTCATTTACCTTTCCAGCAAGTCCTCTTGTAGCAACTAATAAATCTCTTCTAACTGTACCTATAATGTCATAATTCCTTTTCAAACCATTTTTATCTTGATATTCAAGTATTGATATTCCTTTTTCTCCAAGTTTATCTAAACTTTGTAATATTGCTTCTTGGTAACTATATATTCCTGAATTAGTCTTTATGTATGTTTCTGTAACAATATTTGTATATGTTTCCTTTACCTTTTCTTCTATAGTTTTATTCAAATTCAAAAAATTTTTTTCTGTTTCATTATAACTATGTTTTATTATATTTTGTATATTTATACTATTTATAATTTTTTCAGGATTTAATAATGCATTTTTTTGTGTTGCAATATTTAATTGTTCGACAGGTATTGATTCAACTCCTATTTGTCCCATGGCATCTAGTAATTCTGTTTTAGTTTTATTGATGTACTTTTCTAATAACTTTATTGTTTCATTATTAAGTCCACCCATTTCTTTTAATTTTTCAAAATACCAATAGTCTGAATTTATAAATTCTTCATTTAACTTAAAATGTTCTGCAATTTTCTTTATTAATTCGATTTCTAAATCACTATATATGGTTAAAATAGGTTTTATTGAATTTTGTATTTTATCTTCTATCATACATTATTCCTCTACAACTTCCTGTGGTAATTGTTCTTTACTTCTTTCTTTCATTTTATTTACATATTCTGTTGCTTCTTCTTCGGAGTATCCTCTTGTTTGTACAAAATACTCTATATCATCTATTAATCCAGCATTTTTTTCTATTAATGCCTGTGATTGTTTCTTTTCACTATCTACTACTATACTGTCATCCCAATCAAAGCAAATTTCTGGTTCAATATTATGTTTTATTCCATACAATGTCATTAATACATCAATTCCATAAACTAAACTTTCAAGTGCATTTTGCAAAGCTTTTTGTATATCAGAAACCGTTACATAATAATCTTGTTTACTTGATTTTATTTCGGTTGCTGTTTTTTCTACATTTTCTATTTTAGATATTACTCCAAATGCTAAACCACATTGACTTTCTGCTTGTCTTAACCATTCATTTAAGCCATTAAACAATGCTGTATCTCGTATTCCTGGGCTAAATACATTCCAAGTCTTTTCATCTCCAAAATCAATTTTTCTATAAAGTCTCTTTTTGCCTTTCGGTAATATATCATTTCCATTTTCATCTTTTTTTAACGCTGTAGCATCCACATCAATTGCAAGTTCAGAGCCCTCATATTCCCATAGTGTTCTGCTAAATTGTTTGTCTATTTCTTCCAATATATTTATAGCATTTGCAAATATCGGTGTTCCTATTGGGCTTGTATTGTCAACAGAATTAGCAATTGGTATTTTAAAATATCCACCCAATAATCTATTAACATTTTCTATTTGTAATTCTTCCTCTATTTCTTTCCACTCAGGAACTTTAAATAAACTTATCTTTTTTCCTAATGAATTTCTATTATGTATCGTACTTTTATATACTTTATTTCTAATTATCAAAGTTGTATTATTCAACTCTTGATATTCTAATCTTGTATAGACATCATTGCCTTTTATAATTTGGTCAATAAAAATAGCTCCTAGTAGTTCTCCAGAGCTATCAAATTTTACTGGAATAAACTTATCTCCTTGTATACAACTTACTTTTATTTTTCCATTACTATAAAATGGCTTAAAAAACATTCCACCTTTTGCAAGAGTATATTCCGTATTTGTTCTTATATTTTTCAAAAACCTTTGATATGTTTCATTTATTATGTCATCATCTACTTTTGACTTAAATTCTATTGTAACTGCTTTTGCAACCTTTTCACATATTGTTTTAGCCACATTTAATGATTTTATATCTTCGTTCAACCAGGGTGCTTTATGATTATAAATATTTGCACATAATTCTATTAATCTTAATACTTCATCATTATTAGATATATCTATATTAAAATCTTTTGCTATATCACTTGTATTAAACATTCTATTTATTGCTCCTTTTATATAATTTACTAATCTTTCAAACATTTTTTCCTCCTATTATGCTACTCTACTATATTGTCTTAAATATCTTTCCCAACTATATTCAAATGCATCTAGTGTATCTATATCTGATGTTCCATCATCTAGTCTTTCATCTTTTCCTTGTTCTTTAGGCTTATCATTATATACAGCATTTTCAAATGCTAGTTCCAATGTTTTACAATCTCGTGTCATAAAAAATCTACAACTCGCCATTAAACTTGTTGTACATCTAATTCTGTCTATTATTTCATTTTTGATACTGTTTCTAACAATTATATATGGATATTTATTAGATACTATCGTTTTTATTCCGTTTATTAGTGTCTGTTCTGCACTATCAGGATATATTGTACTAACTTGTCCATATTTGTTTTGTACTTTTTCTATAAATAAATCTATTGCACTATATAATTGTTGTGGAGTCATTCCTGTCGCTTCTATTCTTTCTGACATTAGTGCAGTCAATTTAGAATAATTATTCTTTAATCCACTTGCTACAAATGTATGTGCAGAACCATTTCCTCCAAAATCTATTCCTACTTGTATAAAATCATAGTCTGGTTTATCTATATAATATGCTTCTTTATTATCACTATAAACTGTATAAATAGATCCTTCAGCAGTTACCCATAATCCTAATATATTCCTTTTATAGAATACTCCTATAAACATTCTTCTATATCTTTCTTTTACTGCTTCTGATAACGTCAAATTATCATCCATTGTAAAATGTAAATATAATATATTTTTTTCTTCTGTTTTATCTACATATTCCAATTTAAACCAGTGGTTTGGATTTTTAGGATTACAGTTAAACCAAAATTTTGCACCTTCCACACTCAATCTTGCTATCCCTTGATCCACAAATGATTGTGGCATTAAAGCGACTTCATCAAAGAATATTCCCGCTAATGTCATACCTTGAATTAAATCTTGACTTGATTCATCTTTGCCTCCAAACAAATAAAAATAGTTAGTTTTTCCATTTTTACTAACTATTAATAAATTTTCACTTCTTTTATGTTCATATCTATATTTTAATGAATGCAATTGTTTCTTTAATGTATTTATAACATTTCTATTTAAGGATCCTATCGTTTTGCCACATATAGCAAAATCACATCCATCATACTTTTCCATAGCCCACATAACAAAACTTGGTGCCATACTTATGGTTTTTCCACTTCTTACTGCTCCATCTGCTATTATTCCATCTTTATCTTTCATAGGCGAATTATCATTCCACCAAGTAAAGACTTTTAATTGTTTATTAGACATTGGTTTCCATTTAAAATTTGCTTTACCCTTCTTCATTCCAAATGTCCTCCGTTTTTCCATTTAAGGCTTCTATAAATGAATTATCATTTTCATCGTCATCTTCTTTTGGTCCTAATATATCATTTAAGTCTTTCAATGCAGATGTAAGTTCTTTTAGCCCTTTTCTGTCTATAATATCTATATATGATTTTATTTCTTCCTCTTCGTTTATTGTTTCTTTACTTAGTTTACGCATATTGTAATTATATTCTACTATCTTGGTCTTTTTTTTATTTTTTGCTATATGCATGTTGAGTTCATTATTTGCTTGCACTATCTTACTTAATAAATCATTTGCTACATCTTTTACTTGTATTATCTTATTTGCTTCTTTTTCTGATTGCTTTTCTATTACCTTTTCTACTATTTTATTGCTCTTTTGTTGCTCTTTCGTTGCCTTTTTCTCTGCCCAGCCTTTCGTTTGTTTATTAGTATTTCCGGTAGATTTAATGCTTTTACTTCTTAAGAACTCTTTTACTGACTTATATTCACTTAATATATATTCTTTTTCTAACTGCTTCCAGTCATATTTCGCCACCTCACTCACCTACTTTGTTTTGTCTTTTATGTTTTTATTTATGTTCATTTTTGCCTCTCACAATATAAAATTGGTTTTCCATCTAATAAAATAGAATCTATTCCTTGTTCTATATTTACACCATTATTTCGTTCATATTGTTCTACTATTTCATGTATAATGTCATAAGAATTTGCTACTATATCTGCAACATCTTCTTCTGTGTATTGTTTTTCACAATGTGTTATATAATTGTCTATATAGCAATGTGCTAATTCATGAATTAATGTTGCTTTCTTTCTGTCTTTTGGTAAATCTTCGTCTATATATATTTTTTGTATATCACAATATGTAATACCGTAATATCTTGTATCTATTGATTTTAAGTTTTCTTCTTCATTTGCTTTTCTAATATTTTGCATATTTTTTATTGATTCTTGTGATGTCTCTGTTATTTTCCATTCTCTGTTGTTTATTTTGAATTTCATTTTCATTCTCCTTTTTTGGTCTATATCTAAAACAATAATCATAGTTCTTGCATTGCTCACATTTTCTTTTCATGCAATTTGCATAGTTGATTTTGTCTCTCATAATACACACACTTTGTACATACTATATCGTTGTTTTTGAATATTCTTATTTCACAATCAAACTTGTTTTTATTTTTACATTTTGAACAATGTTCTTTTTTATACTTTTCTATTCTTTCTTGATTAGTCATATGTACATCTCCTTTTCTATTTATAAAATACTAAATCATATATTCCCATTTATATCCGTAAGCTGTTTTACTTCTTTTTTTACAGCATTGTCTGATCGTCCACTTATTATATTGCGTATTATGTTCTAATTCCCATATATTTTGCCATATTTTAATAATTGTACCTGTTTTGTTTTTTTGTACTATTTTATATTTACTCTTTTTCTTACTCATTTTTTCATTTCTTTTTCCATAGTTACAATTATATAATTTTGTGCACCACTCCAGATTAGTAACTACATTATTTCTTTTATTTTCGTCTTTATGATTCACACATTCTAATTCATTTGGATTTCCTATAAAACTTTCTGCAACTAATCTATGTATTTTCTTTATTTTCCCTTTTCCATTTTTATAAAGTATTACATAATTGTATTCACCATATTCATTTGGTCTTAATATTATATTTCTTTTTAAAGATTTTACATTTCCTAAATTAGAAATTTGATATTTGCCTTCGTATCCGTTTTATATCTTTCCATATTTCTTTCATTTAAAATAACCTCCCATTATTCTCTCCATATTTAGACAACAAAAAAGCACAGTGGAGTTCTGTGCTTGTCGGGAGCTACCCTATTTTTGTTAATTGGTCTAGGTCGAAGGAGTCGAACCTTCAATCTCAGGTGTCCAAGACCCGTATCTTACCATCAAGACTTGACCTAGATATTAGAACTCGCTAGGAAAGTTCTGCAAAAGTTTATATAAACAAATATTTCGAAAGGAGGTTAATTATACTCAGCTAAATATAATCAACTTTTATATTATCAGTTACCTAGCATACTGGTAATAACATAATAAAAAGAATAGACATTTAAAACATCTATTCTTATACACACAAACTTTTTATAGTTAATACTTTTGTAATCTTGGGCTTGTCCATTGCTGAACGATTACACTTTTCATTAATAATATTTTATCATTTTTTAACCGTACAAAACGTACATTTTAATTTTTTTCTAAATATCTTTTTAATTTTATTCTTGCTTTTTCTTCTGAATTATAGTTCATTAAAAACATTATCTGTAACCACGTTTTATTATCATTATATCTATATCTTATTATATCTCTTAGTTCTGCATTTTCTACATAATTTAATTCATATTCTAGCTGGATTCTCATTTTGTCTAGTCTATATGTTTTGTCTTTTATCATCTTTTTATATTTTCTTTTTAGTCCTGCATTTTTTGGTATTTCAACACCGTTCTATTACACAATTATGTTTTATGTATGGATAGCTTGTACTACTTCCTTGTACACTATCTTTTATTACTGTGTATTCTTTATTTTCTATTTTTTTTAATCTTTGTTTTAGTCTTTCTAGTTCGTTATTGGTATTTTCTATTTTGTCTAAAAAGTCTTTATTCATTAGTGTGCCTCCTTTTTATATTTTCTCTTATTAATTCATCTTTAAAATTGTCTAGAATCTTGTATGCTTCATTTAATTGTTGTTGATTATATTTTCTCTTGTCTAAACTTATAAAGTCTATATCTTCTAATTTGTTCATTGTGTCTATTACTATGTTATATATATGATTTATTGTCATTTGTATCACTCCGATTCTTTTGCTTTATTTTCAAAATATTGTTTTATACAATTCTCATATAAATCTCTTTCTTCTTTAACGCAACCATTGCCTACACAACATTCACAATCTAAACACATATTATCAAAATCAATATCTGCAAATTTTTCTAACATTAAACTTATTATTTTGTCTTGTTCTTCTAGCATAGATAATACTGTTTCTATATCTTTAACATTTACTATACAACATTCACTGCTAATTGGTATGTTCTTTCCTAGATTTAATCTATATATTGCTTTTTCTTGTTCTTTTGTCATATGCTAGTCCTCCTCGTAATAATATAAAATATCATTTTCCATTTTATATTCTTTGTTTGTGTAAATATCAACATAATATAAAATTTCATTTTTGTGTTCATCTTTAATTGGTTTTATCATAATTCTTCCAGATGCTGCCATATTCCACGCAATAGTAAGTGGTATAATTATAGTCGCTACAATAAAACCTACAAGAAATTCTCCTAATCCATCCATTTTAATTCCTCTACTTTCTATTTTCTAACTCTTTTACTTCTTTATTTATTTGTTTTACTGCTTGTATTAATTGATTGATTGTATTTCTTTCAGTACAATATTCTACTATTCCTTCTAATTTTTTTATACTATCTATATCTATTTCATCTTCTATTAGTTCAAAATCTAACATTGCATACTCACGGTCTGAAAATTCTTCATTCATAAATTTTTTATTTTTATCTTTAAAAAGCATTCCGTTGTATGTATATTGTGTATCATTTGGTGCTATTACTTTGCTTCCGTTCTTTTATCTTTCCATCTGCTATTGCTTTTAGCAGTTCATATCCTGTATATTTCATTTTATTTTCTCCCTTCTAGTAGTTCTTGTAAGGCATCATGCATCCCATATTTTGTTGCAAATAACCTTTTCCATTTTGTTTTTCCACCATATTCTTTATATCTACCATACATATTGTCTACTTTCATTATTTCTAGTTCTTCTTCTAATTCTTCTATCTTGTCTTTTACTTTTTGAATTGGAATACTATGCTGCATTATAAAATCCAAATGTTTATTATCTTGTATATGGAATTTTTTTAATTCTTCATTCTCTTTTTTCAGCTCTTTCAGTTCTTCTCTAACATCTTTATATGTTTCTTGATATTCTTTTCGATTATTTTCTAATTGATTTTTCAACCTAAAATTTTCTTTTATTTCTACTTTTAATTGTTCTGCTGTACTTAAATTTTCTTTTGACATAATTTCAGAATTTTTCTTATATATTTCATTCTCTTTTAATACTCTTTTATAATCTTTCTCTTGTTGTTCATAATAATTTATTAGTTTTCTTTTTCCATATTGGCTTAATTCATTTCTATACAATAATCTTTTTAGTTCTTCTATATCTTCTTCTATACTATTTTTCATTCTTCCTCCATTTCTAATGTGTTTAGTAACATTTGTTTTAAATCATTTAAAACTGGTTTAATATTTTTATGTAACTCATCATTATAATGCTTAAATTCTTCACTTTCTATCATATTTGAAAAGCTTGTACCAATATTTAAAATAGGTTCTTTTTCGTCATTTATCGTAACGTAACATTCTATTTTTAATATATTAACTCTATCTTCATCTCTATTTTCTTTCACTTAAAACACCTCCTAAATCTTGTCTTTTTTGATATTCTGCTATTCCTAATTCTATAATTTGATTAACTATTTCTTCATCTAAGAAGTCAATTCTTATATTTTCTTTTGGATATCTTTCTCTAAGATAATCTTTTATTACTTGTTTTGTGTGTTCATCATCTCGTTTTACTACTTCTTTTATTACTCTTTCTGAAAAAGAAAACATTTCATTCACTTTTTTTTCTTTCACTATATACCCCCTTAATATCTCGCTAAAAATTCTTTTAATTCTTTTCTTAATGTTTCCCAATCTTCTATTTTTTCTAGCAATTTATTTAATTCATCTTTAGTTAATTTTGTGCAATCCCAGTTAGTCTCATCAAAATCATAACAACTACAATGATATCCTTCTACTAAAACAAATTCATTATATTCTGTATCAGGCATATCTTCTAGCAATAATAATCTTTCCATTTCATAATCTCTTTCACTTGTTGTTGCAAATAATACATTATGCATTTTTATATCTGTTTTATTTTTTAAATTATATTTTTCCATATCTTATTTACTCCTCTCTTAGCTTTCTGCCACACATCGGACAATAATTTATTTGAAAGAACTGACTTGGCTTATATCCATCATTGTCTAGTCCTTCTATTTCAACGTATAACATATATCCCCAAGACTTTTTTTGATTAATAATTTCCATATGCGTTTCTTCTTCATTGTCTATATCTAATATTTTTTTATTATTTATTATTTTTTCACAGTATTCACACATATCTATTCTCCTCCTAATAATTAACTCTAATTATGTAACTGTTAAATTCTGGTTGATAATCTATACTTAGTCTTAAATCTTGCATTTTATCTATTCCATATCTTTCTATTTGCATTCCACCTCTTAAATTTCCTATATGATTAGTTATTACAAATTTAACTATGTTTTCTAATTGTTCTAATATAGCTTTTTGTCCTTCTAATTCTATATTCAACCTATCATTCTTATTTCTTAATCTACTATTAGATAATTGACAAGTTTGTAATTCTTCCTGTAAATTTTTTATTTTCTTATTTAACTTTTTTACTTTTCCTTTAACACTCATCTTCTCCTCCTACTTTATAGCAATTAGCCTCAAACTGTTCTTTTGTTAGTATTTCTTCTATCGTCCAAAATTTCTTAACCTGTTCTTTTAAAATCAATAAACATTCTTCGTTGTCTATAAATTCCATAAAACTAGAATATAAACCTGTCCTTATTCTTACTATATCTTCAATTTCTATTAAGTCTATTAGTTGTTTGCTGTGTTTTACTATATATTCTAAAATCGTCCATAATCCATTATCTAACATATATACATTTTGATATAATTGTGTATCTTTATTAAATCCTATTCTTATTTCAACTACCTTTCCTATATTTCCTTTATTAGTTCTCACATATTCGTTTACTTCTATATCCATCTTACTATTGTTTCTCCTTTCCAACCTTTTTCCCATATGTACCAACAATAACAGGTTGCACTACTCATTTTTTTACTCATATCTCCATTTATGTAGCAAATTTGTCTTACACTATTTACATATACATATTTAGGAGGATATTTTTTAAATAACTCTTTTCTTGCTTGTCCTTCTAGAAACTGTATTTTTAAAAACATTATTGTATAATATCCAGGAGCTTGTATTCTTAACGCCTTTTCAACAAACTCTTTAGCATACTTGTATGGTGGATTAGTTAATATGTCTGCTTTCAAGTCATCATAAAAACATTTTTCTTTTAAAAAATCTATTTGTTCATCTCCATATCCTCTGTCTACTTTATCTGTCGAATATACATCATAATCATGTTTCTTTAATACTTCACTTAAATGTCCTTGACCACATGCACATTCCCATACTTCTTTATGTAATTTTATATTGTCCTGTTTTAATTTTTCAAAAAATATTTCTAATGCTTGAGGATCTGTTGCGTAAAAGTCATCTTTTTCTCTATCTTTATCACTATGATTGCTTGCTCCTAATGTTACAAATGTTGTTTTTTTGTTTCCTGTCCAATCTTTCACCTCTTATGTTCCTTTCATTTAATTATTCTTAATTCCAAATCTGGATAAACTTTTTCAAATATTTTATGTTTTAGTTTAAATACATCTGTCTGCATTCCTTTTACATCTTCCACTATTGTTTTATCATTTTCTATGTACTTAAAATCCGCAACATATTCTATTTTTCTAAATGTTCTTCCGTTTTTCTTAAAACTATCTTGTAGCAAAAATCTTGGTTGTAATTCTAAGTTACTTATTTCTCCTGCTTTTAGTAATAGTTTTAGTTCTTTATATCTTCTACTTTCTTGGATACTATCAAAGATGTAATCATCTACTATTACTTTTTTATTTCTGTATTTGTTCACTTTTCCTTAGCTCCTTTTCTATGTAATTTTCACATCTATATACTCCGTTTAAAGTTTTCTGATTCAAGCCTGTTACAGCCTATACATTTTACACATTTACCGTTCTAACGGTGGATAATTATATTTCATAATCTACTCCTAAACATCAAACCAGCCAAAAATTGTTGGTGTACTTTGCCCAGCAACTGCTATTGCCCATTCGTTATGCCATTCTAAATCAATAATATATTTACAAATATGTGCTAGTTTGTTTTTATTTCTTGTTTTAAATGCTATAAATAATATTTTGTTTTTTCTTCTATATTTTTTTATATATTTTTCTATTTCTTTAAGCGGTGTATCTCCATTTATAGATTGTTCCATATCTCCTAAAAATTCTTCAATTTCATCATACTGTTTCTTATTTAAATTATGAATTTGTTTGTTTAGTTGATGAAAATATTCAAAATATTCGTCCATAACTACCTCCTAATCAATTCTTGGAATATGATTCATATTTATTGCAATAAAACCTTTTTCTGTTCTCTCGTATACTGCTACTGTTTTTCCAGTATATTGACATTTTTTTTTATCTATTGCTTTTACATATCCCATTTTTTCTAATTCTGTTAATCTTGGTGCTGTGTTATTTCTATCTGTTGTATTTGTAAAACCCAAATCAAATAATTCTACTGCTAATTCTTTCGCTGTCTTAGGCTTGTCTAATCTATTTAAAATTTGTATATATCTTATTTTTGTTTTATCTTGTATGTCATTAAAACTCATTTGCCTTGTTTCTGTTGTAATCATTTGTTTATCACTTCCTTTACTTAAATCTTTTATCTATACTCATTAAATCCATAAACAATTGGTCTTGCTCTTCTTCTGTCAATAAAGAATAATCACTACAATTTTTACATTCTGATATAATTCTTATTCTTTCATTTGCTTTTCCTTTTTCAATTTTCGCCTTATACTTATTAAATAAATATAAATAAATATTCTTTACATTCTTGTTTGTGTTACTTTGTTGTTCTTCTGTTGTTACTTTGTTGTTACTTTTTAATTCTTCAATTTGATAATCTTCCCATTTTTCAATGCTTACAACTGAAAATTTGTTGTTACTTTTTATACTAATCATTTGTAACTTTTCTAGTAATTTTATGTATTTGTAAATAGTACTTTCTGTCATTTTTAATTCTTCTGATGCTTGTTTTCTTCCAAATACAAACTCACCTTTTTTTAATTTTACTATTTGTTGTCCTACTAACTGCTCTCTTTCTCTATGTGTTGCTTTTAGTAGACACCAAATCCAAATTTTCAATGCTTTTTCATTCTCAAATATGGGAGAATTTAATAATTTTCTAAATAATTTTATATAACTTGTATTTTCCATATCTCCCACCTTTTACAATATCAGGGATAAAACTTTATTTTGTCTTATCCCTGTTGTCTAATCTATTCTTTTACTATTTTTATTGGATAACCTAATTCTTTTTCTATTTCTGCTATTGTCATTTCTTTTTTGTTGCAATTTTTAATTACAATTTGGTTTCCTATTTTTTTCAAAATTCTTTCATCTAAATTTTCTATTTGTGTATAATTAATGATTTTATATGCTGATATTTTATCTAATTCTCCATTATATGTACTTTCCCCCCAACCATATATACAGTCTTCTACAACAATATTAATGCTTGAATGATTTTGGCCTATTGTATAAACAATATCTCCTATACATAACTGTTTTCCTAAAGAATCTTTAAATACTGGTTTACCAATTATCCCTGATTTTTCTCCATTCACATATAAAAATTTTTTCATTTTCTTTTCCTCCTAATATTTTTTATAAATAACTTTTTCCTATTAATTTTATAAATTCTTCTCTTGTATGATTTTTTTCATATTCTTTTTGATATACTCTTTTTAACTCTAAATCCATGTTTCTATTGTAATGTACAGAGTTGTTTGACATATTTGTTCTTTATGACATAAACCAACGCAGAATCCATTCTCAATTGAAATTTGCCTATTTGCTGAACCGAAGTAAACTTCATGAATACACTCGGCTGGTCTTCCACAAAAGAAACATCTATCAAGATTATTTAATATGCTATATCTCATATCTAATCGCCTCTATTTTCTTTTTTAAAGCATTTTGTTTACTGTCTATACTCTCATATGCCTTTTTAAATCTAAATAATCTAGCTCCTAATTCTGCTAATTTCTTGCTATCTTCCTTTACATATTCCTTTGCCATAGCTTCAAAATAACTCATTGCTGGTGCCTTTTCTTTATTAGTTTCTTGCCATTGCTTTCTTTGCATATATACCTGTTTATTTTCTGATATAGAAATATCTGTTTTTAATGTGTCATATTCTTGCTGTATTCTTGCTATCATTTCTCCTATTAAGTAATTCATATTTGCATATATTTCTATATTTTTTGATATTTCAAATCCTGTATCAGGATTATCTTTTAATTCGTTTTGTAATTTTGTATATGTATCTGCTATTTGTTTGCTATCTGCATTTTGAATTGTAAAAGGGTTGAACATATATAATTTTTCAAATTCCATTTTTGTTACCTTTCTACATGTTGATGCATTAAAACATATTCTGAATTTTCTCCCATGTTATTTAATAAAAATTCACTTGCTTGTTGTTTACTTAAATGACTATCTTTTGTTCTAAATTCATATACATATTTGCAGTCTTGTTGTTTTTCTTTTATTCTTTCTTCTATCTCGTCTTCGTCATAATTGCCTTCAACAAGATATAAGTCATAATTTTCAGCACTTATTCCCTCAACTGTTTTTGTATCTGTCATATAGATTACTTTATAATCATCAAATAGCACTCTATAACCACATTGCTGTACATCATGATATAATTTGATTGGTACAATTTTAAATAGCTTATAATCGTATTTCGTGCCAATTTGAAGTACATCTATATTCTTTCTTTCAACTCCACACTCCAAAAGTGGTTTTAATAACCATTCACAACAAGCAAATCTTAGAGTTGGTCTTTCTTGTGCTAATTTTTTTATTGTTTCTTTCTTAAAGTGGTCTGAATGTATATGTGTAAGAAGCACTATTTTTAATTGCTTATAATACTTCTCTAATCTTTTAAAAGTAACTCCACAATCTATTAAAATTATGTCTTTTATTATTGTTGCATTTCCTGTACTACAACTCGATATAATTTTATAGTTCATTCATTGATACCTCTTTTGTCTCTTCTGTTTGTTCTTCTATTTCTGATTGTATTTCAATAGGCTCTTGTTGTGGAATTTCTTGTTGCATTTCTTCTGCTTCATACATTCCTGCTAAATCTTCAACAAATGTTTCTCTTAATGCTCTTACTTTTGCTACTTTTTCTACCATTGTCGCACCTTTATTATTCCAGTTAGAATTTAATTGACCTTGTCCTGTTTTTTGTGCTACTTCATTAAAGCTTACACTTGAATATGTAGGGTGTGACCAATCTTTTCTAAATACTCTAGCCCAACCACCTACAAGTTGTTCATCTCCTAACTTAAATGTTCCTTGTCTTTCTTCTACTGTTCCATCTGATTTTTGAACTATAATTCCACTTTCCATTCCGTCATAATTTGGATTCAATACAGCTCTTTTAAGTATTGCATCTTTTCCTACAACTAATTGTGCTGGTACTCCTGCTTTATATTTAATTAAATAAGCTTCTCTTAAAAATGGATTTAATTTTCTAACCTTGCAAAGTTCTGTAAATAACTTAAATTCTTGATTAGTTATTTTTGCATCTGTTCCTACTATATATTCTTGTACTATACTTGGTGTTAATTTAATTTCATTTCCATCAATATCAAATTTAACCATTAATTCATTATTTTTTTGTGTTTCATTACTCATAATCATATCCCCCATTTTCTAAAAATTGTTTTAATTCTCTTAATTTTGTTTTTGTTCCTCTTACTGTAAATTTTAAAGTTAAAATTTCTTCTGTTTTTTCTTCTACGGATGGTGAATTTAATATTATTTGTTCACTATACTTGTCTGACTCTTTTGCAGTATCAACAACAAATTTTTGAAGTTCTTTTTCTTGTTCTTCTTTTTTCTTTTCTTCTTCTATTGCTTTAAATCTATTTGTTACCATTGTTATTGCTTGTGATACATTTAATGTCTGTTTATATTCAACTAATATTTCTGCTTTATGTTCTTGTGTTTCAATTAATTTTAAATCATCTGTTATTTTGTCTATAAATTGTTTTGCTTGTTCTTTCAAACTTTTCATACTTGCTGATAATGTTACATTTATTCTTGCTTGTCCATATGTAATAAAATCAATATTATTAGCTGTTTTATATTCTTCAAAATAATCTTTTACTTCTTGTTCTTTTTTTGCTTTTAATTCATTTTCAACATTGTCTATTTTTCCTTTTAAGATTAAGTCTGCATTTCTAAATTTATCAGATATGCATTCTTTATAAACATTCTCAAAATCGTTGTAAGGTTTTAATACTTGCTCTTTCACTAATTTTCTTTTTGTTTCAAATTCTTTATAATCTTTATTCAATTCAGCTCTTATTTCTTTTATTGTTTTTACTGATTCTTCTGTGCATACTAAACTAGTTGCATTTTTTACTCTTTCATCTATAACTGTACTTACGCTTCTTAATTGTTCTTCTATTACAGGTAACTGTTTTACTTCTATTAAGTCTTTAATCATCTAATTCTCTCCTTTCAATTTCTTAATTTTTTCTTTTAATTCATTTGCATATTTATAATCTTCACTGTCCCATTTATCTTGCATTTCTAAGATAAAATATGCTTTTTCTAATTGTTCTAATGTTTCCATTTTCTTCTCCTTCTTGCATATCTGATTATTTTGTGTTAAAATAAATACAGATATGAATTTATATATGTAATTCATTTGAACTAATTTTGTGATTGGTAGTCTGAAATTAGTTCTTTTATTTTACCCAAAATAGCTTTTTCATTGTTGTATGAATTTGAAGTTGCAACTCTTGCTATTCTGTCTATCAATTCTTTTTGTTCTTCATTTTCAAATCTTAATTCTTTATTTTTCTTTTGTAAATCTGCAATTAATATGTTTCTGTTTTCTACTTTCCTTTCTGCATCTTTTAGATTTTTTCTACTTGCATCAACTAAACTTTGTAATTCTTTTGTTCTTTTAAACATATGTTTCAACTCCTTTCTTGTTTTATTTTAAAAAATAATGTATAATATCCTCAAAAGTGAGGTTATTATTATGAGTAATACTGATTTTATTGCTTTATTAGCATTTTTTATATCTTTATATGGTGCCATATTATCTACATATACTGCTATAAATGAATTTTTCAGATTAAAACTATCTATTATAAATCAAGATAAAAGTTTTATTACTTTTACCAAAAGTGATAAATATCTTGATGAATACGGAGAATATTTAGGTATTTATAAGAAAAATTTTTATACTATTGGTATTCTTGTCAGAATAGTTAATAAATCTAAAAATCCAACTACTATTAATGAAATAGTTTTAAATAATAAATATAAATTAAATAGTTCTTCTAGTATTGATGACATTATTCCTACTCAATTTGAAGCTATTGATAATAGCTTTATCGAACATGCATCTAAAAACTTTGATTACACTATAATTAAACCTTTGTATGAGGTAAAACCATTAGATACAATTGAAGGCTATCTGATTTTCAATGATATTGAAGAAATCCCATCTCAATTTAATGTTAAAATTAATACTGTTCAAAAATCTAAAACATTTCATTTAAATTTAGTTATTCCTAACGATTACAGAAACGAACAAATATAAAAATCAACATTAATATTACATTTATCCAATTAAGTATTGCTATTGTTAGTAGTACTTTTTCTTTTTTATCTTGTTCTTTTGCTTCTTTAATTTCATACTCACTTATCCCATATTTTCTTAATTCTTCTTCACGTTTTTTTGTCATTTTTCCCTCCTAATAAGTCATTCCCTGAAAAAACATAAATATCGTTCCTGCTACTGATAATGACCAAAATATTAAAAATACCGTAGCTTGTCCTATTCTCATATAAACCTTATTTTTGTCTATTCTAAAATTCTTCCATGTTCTTTTCATTTGTGTTTACCTTCTTTCTAACTAAATTTTCTAATTTGATAAATATTAGATTTTTTCTTATTTAGCATTCCTTTTTCTTCAAGTGCTCTTTCTCTTTTTTGGTGATAATAATTGTCATAATCTTCTGCAAATACAAATATCTGCTTTCCTCTTTTTTCATGCGGTAATTCATTTGCTATTTCGTAAGCTTTATCTTTTCCGCATCCTTCTAGTTGTTTAATTTGTTGTACTGTGTAATATCTTGATTTTATTTCTTCCATATTCTCACCTTCTTTCTTTTTTAGTATCGGGTTGTGGTTATTTTTGTTCTATTTGCTGGACATTAGAAGTATAAAAAAGTTCAACTGTACTTACACCAAGTGCTTTTGCTACTTTATCCATTGTTGAATTTGTTGTTACTTTTATAGTTTCATTTTCAAATCCTGAAATTGTAGTCCTTGAAATACCTGACTTTTCAGCCAATTCTTCTTGTGATATACCTTTCATCTCTCTATAATACTTTACTTTGTTTTTCATTTTGCACCTCCGTTCTATTTACTTTACACATATTATCATTTATTTTTTATGCTGTCAAGTATATTTTACAAAAAATTTAAAAAAATATTGCTTTTTTGTAAAATTTATTGTACAATATTACTCGAAGGAGGTAACTCATATGCTTTTAGGAGATATTATAAAACAATATAGAACGCAACATCAAATGTCTTTACAGGATTTTGCTGATTTAATTGGTTCTAGTCGAAGTTATATTCATATGTTAGAAAAAAATGTAAATCCGACAACTAATAAGCCTATTAATCCTAGCATAGAAACTTTAAAACTACTAGCTCAAGCAATGCATATGGATTTAGACCATTTATTAAAACTATTAAACGATGACCAAGCAATATATTTAGATGAAAACGAATACAAAAAACAGTTTAATACTAACAACAATTTCCGTTATGCTTCCCATAATGGTATTAATACAGAAGGACTTGATGAAAATGATATTGAAGAAATAAATAGATTTGTCGAATTTATAAAAAATAAAAAGAAAAATGAAAAGAAATAATGGAGGCTACAATGAATAAGAATAATAAAATAAAAGAAAATAAAATTGTTTTATCAAAAGATAAGAAAATTATTATTATATTATCAATTTTGACTATATTATTATTTATGTTCGGAATTGTTCTTTGGATAAATATAAATAAAAATCAATCTCAAATTCGTGAATTGCAATCTCAAACTACCAATTTAAACTCTATTATTTCATCTTTAAATAATTCAAATAATGATTTATCTTCTAAAATTGAAAATAATAAATCAAAAATTGAGGAATTAGAAAATAATAATAATCAGTTGCAAAGCACTAAAGAAGAAATAGAAAAAGAAAAAGATTCATTAAAAAATAAAAATGCCAATCTTGAAACAGATATTAAACAATTAAAAAGAAATTATTCTTCTTTAAATTCAAAAATATCTTCTACACAAAATGCAGTATCAAACAATAAATCAGTTGAACAAGCTTACGAAGTTGGTATGTGGAGTAGTACAGTAACATATCCTGAATATTCACAAACTACTAATAAACGAGAAGAAGTTACTACTATAACAGAATATAACTTCAAAGATAATGGTGATTTTTATATTAATAGAGAAAAAGTTGGAACTTATAAAAATGGTTCAATCTTTTTTAAAGACCCAAATGATTCAAATTATAGAACCGCATTATATAAAATATATAATAATACATTGTATGTTAATCTGTATAAAACTAGTAGAAACATTTATGTAAGCACTTCTTTTTATGAATGCACAAAAAAATAAAATAAAAAAAGAGGATTTAGATGAATACTTTAGATATGTATAAAATCGCTGAGAATGAAAAAATAGATATTTTAAATTATAAGTGGACAAATACTAAGGCTAGAATATTTGAAATAGATAATAAATATTATATTGCTTTAGATAATAAACAAATAAATAATAGTATTGAAGAAAAAGAAATTTTAGCAGAAGAACTTGGTCATTATTATTGCAATGCTTTATATTATCTTGATACTGATAATATACAAAAGAAAAAATGTGAATATAGAGCAATTAAGTGGGCTTATTCAATTTTAGTTCCACTTCAAAAATTAAAAGAAAAACTCACACAAGGTCTTAATTTGTATGAATTGGCAGACTACTTCAATGTAGACTGTAAATATATGATTGAATGTATTGACTTCTATGTCGAAAAATATGGTGTATTAGTTTAATATAAAAAGGAATAGATGTAATCAAATCACCACAACCCGATACATTTATTCCCTACACACTATTGAAAGTGATTAGTATTATATTATCAAAAAATACCTTCATTTTCAATAGTTTATTAAAAATAAATTATAAAAAATGGAGGTATTTTATTATGAAAGTAAGTATTAGAACAAACAAATTAAAAAAGGGAAAAAGTTATACAGTCTTTATTGACTATGGAATTGTCAATGGAAGCAGAAAAAGAGAACCACTTGAAACCTTTTCCAAAAAAACAGATGCTGAAAATTATCAATCAAAAATTCAAACTGATATAAATAATAACACATTTATCAATATTCCCAATATAACTTTTTCAGAAGCAATAAATGAATGGATGGAAAATTATGTTGCAAATAACTGTGAACCCAATACCGCTTCTGGGTATAAATTAATTAATGAAAAATACTTAAAGCCTTGTTTAGGCCATATTCCTTTTAAAATTATTAGTAGTACAAAAGGTATTGACATTATTAATGATTACTATAAATATTTGAGATTTGATTTGTCTAATGAATTTGAAACAACAAAAACAGGCAAGAAAAAACAAAAGAAAAATTTATCTTATTCATCAATAGAGCATCACAAAGCCCAAATATCAGGCATATTTACATATTTTATGAATAATAAAAAGATTTCACGTAATATTTGTCTAAATACGGTTATTCCAAAAACAGAAGAAGAAAAAATGCGAGATACCGTAGTTGATAATATTGAAGATTTTGAAGATGACGAACTATATGAGGATGAAGAATTTATTACACCAGAACAAGCAATTCAAGTCTTAAATCTATTTATGAATACTTGTATGATGGTTCCAGTCTGTTTAGCAACATTTATGTCTTTAAGAAGAAGTGAAATCGCAGGACTATTAAAAAACAAAGTAGATAAAGAACATATGAAACTCACTATAAATGCTTCTCGTGTAAGATGTGGAAAACAAACTATATACAAAAAAAGAAACAAAAATAAAACTTCAACTAGAAACTTATATATTCCTAAAATAATGTTAAATGTATTAGATGCAGATGAAAAAAGACAACAAAAAAATAGAGAAATATTGGGAAATAAATATATTGAATCCAAATTTCTCTGTGTTATGGATGATGGAAAACCTATCAGAGTTGATTATATTACAGTGAAATTCAAACAAGTATTTGATAAATTCATAACAGAGCAAACTGAAATAGCAAAACAAAAAGGCGAAAAATTTAATTTTCCATATATTACACTACATAAGCTAAGACATCTAAATATAAGTGCATTATTAGCAAATGGTGCATATCTAACAGATGTACGAGATAGTGCCGGACATTCAGATATTGAAACAACTATGCATTATACACATAATTACACAGAAGGAAAAAAAGAAATAGCAGATAAAATTGATGAAATATATACCCCTCTTTTTTATTTAAGATAAGTCGACAACTTATCTTTTTCTATTTTATACTATATTATACTTAGTGTATGGACAAGTTTTGGACAAGTATGTATATTTTGAAATAAAATAAAAGACTCCCAAATTAATGAAAGTCTTGATATTACTGGCTGGGGTACTGTGATTCGAACACAGGAATGTCGGAGTCAGAGTCAAAATAAA
>OGZK01000378.1_pt1 | contig 44177 bp, 42 predicted proteins | sample 1576791 | NCBI WGS metagenome assembly OGZK01 (sample SAMEA3541556, study PRJEB24748) | human gut metagenome | biome: human gut; feature: human-associated habitat; material: faeces | place: China | collected 2012
TAAGATACTTGCTGCGGCAGGCGCTGAAAAGGGCGACGTTGTGTTCATCATCGCCGACAAGAAGAATACAGCTCTTACATCTCTCGGCGCTCTGAGACTTAAGTGCGCACGCCAGCTGAATATTATTCCCGAGGGCAAGTTCAACTTCCTGTGGATAACCGAGTTCCCCTTCTTTGAATGGAACGAGGAAACTCAGCACTGGGACGCTATGCACCACCCCTTCACAATGCCTATGGACGAGTGCTTACAGTATCTTGACACTGCTCCCGAAAAGGTATTTGCAAAGGCATATGACCTGGTGCTCAACGGCACTGAGCTTTCCAGCGGTTCTATCAGAATCACCGACTATGAGCTTCAGCAGAAGATGTTCGAGTCACTGGGACTTACCGATGAAGAGATCGAGGCTAAGTTCGGCTTCCTGGTAGAGGCGTACAAGTACGGCGCAGCTCCCCACGGCGGCATGGGCATAGGTCTTGACAGACTGGCTATGATAATGTGCGGCGCTGACAGTCTCCGTGATGTTACCGCATTCCCCAAGGTGCAGAACGCTTCCGAGCTTATGAGCAACTGCCCTGCGGCTGTTGACAAGGACAGCCTTGATATCCTGGGAATTGAAGTTACAAAGTCAGAGGACGAATAATTTTTCAGAGCCAAAGGCGGCTTGCTAAAAACTGCCTTTGGCTCAATTTATACTAATTTTCAATCGTTCTATAGGCAAAGCCGACAGATGAAATAAGAGCAGTCAAGGAAAGCGACCGCAGGCGGGCTTGCCGCCCGGCAAGGGAGCTTGACGAAGAATGGGCTTATTTCAGCCGAGGATTTGTCTGTAGGTTGATTGAAGATTAGTAATATACGCTGAGGTGGAATATGGATAAATACGAGCACGGGGGCACTGATGCCCGCATTGATTTTTCTGCCAACATAAATCCGCTGGGAATGCCTGAGGGGGCATATAAAGCTCTTTCGGGAGCTATACGCAGCTGCGGCACATATCCCGACCCCGAGTGTACCGTGCTGAGAGAGAAAATAGGGCAGCGGGAGAACATTCAGCCTGAGCATATCATATGCGGCAACGGTGCGGCTGACCTTATTTTCCGCACGGTATTTGCCGCAAAGCCGAAAAAGGCGCTGTTATTGGCTCCCACATTTTCCGAGTATGAAAAGGCGCTTTCGGCGGCAGGATGTGAGATCAATTTTTATGCGCTCAAAGAGGAAAATGACTTTGCTTTGGGCGATGATTACATAAACGTTCTCGAGGGCGGATATGACATTGTGTTTTTGTGCAGCCCCAACAATCCCACGGGAGGGGAGCTGTCGGAACAATGCCTACTGGAAATTGTCACACGGTGCAAAAGACTTGGGATACTGCCCGTGATAGATATGTCCTTTGCCGATTTTTCCGAAAATACCGTCAGTGCCAATGTACTTGCCGAGGCGGGAGCGGCAGTTATAAAGGCGTTTACAAAGATATATGCCATGCCTGCTCTTAGGCTGGGATATATGCTGTGCTGTGATGAGGATTTTCTCGGAAAAGTCAGCCTTGCGGGACAGAGCTGGAGCGTGAACAGCCTTGCTCAGGCGGCAGGAGCGGCGGCGCTTGATGATAGTGATTTCATCGGGCGGACGGTGGAATATATCTCCCGTGAGCGGAGATTTTTGACGGAAAAATTTGGTGCAATGGGGATAAAGACATATCCTGCGGCAGCAAACTTTATACTGCTTAAAAGTGAGCATGATCTGGCGGAAATTGCCATGGAAAGCGGCATTGCCCTGCGCAGGTGCGAGAATTTCTGCGGGCTGGACGGCAGTTTTTTCAGGACGGCGGTAAGGTCACATGAGGACAACATTGAGCTTGTTATGGCGCTTGAAAGGGGGCTTTTGAATGGCTAAGGCGATAATGGTGCAGGGAACTATGTCCAACGCAGGCAAGAGCTTTTTTGCGGCGGCGCTGTGCAGGATATTCCACGAGGACGGTTACTCCTGTGCGCCCTTTAAATCGCAGAACATGGCGCTGAATTCATACATCACCTCCGAGGGGCTGGAAATGGGCAGGGCGCAGGTCATGCAGGCGGAGGCAGCCTGCACGGAACCGTCCGTGCTGATGAACCCTATCCTTTTGAAGCCCACAACTGACATCGGCTCCCAGGTGATAGTCAACGGCGAGGTGGTGGGCAACATGACCGCTTCGGCGTATTTCAAGCGGAAAAAGGAGTTTATCCCCGACATAATGAGGGCGTACAATGCTTTGGCGGAGAAGTATGACATCATTGTGATAGAGGGGGCGGGCAGTCCTGTGGAGCTTAATCTTAAAAGCGATGACATTGTGAATATGGGCATGGCAAGGCTGGCGGACGCACCTGTTCTGCTGGTGGGGGACATTGACCGTGGCGGCGTTTTTGCCCAGCTTATCGGCACTCTAATGCTCCTTGAAGAAGAGGAGCGGCAGAGGGTGAAGGGGATCGTGGTCAACAAGTTCCGTGGGGACAAGCGGCTTTTTGACAGCGGCTGCGATATCCTCCGTGAAAAGGGCGGCGTGCCTGTGGCGGGGGTCATTCCCTATATTCACTGCGACATTGACGATGAGGACAGCTTGTCGGAAAAAATCGAAAACAAGGAAAAGGGGCTTATCAACATTGCCGTTGTACGTCTGCCCAGGATATCCAATTTCACGGACTTTGATGTGTTCAGCCAGTACGAGGGCGTTTCGGTGAGATATGCTTCCAAGCCAGGTGAGCTGGAGGGAGCGGACATGATAATCCTCCCCGGAACGAAAAGCACTCTGGGGGACATGAGGTGGCTTCGTGAAAGCGGCATGGAAGCGATGATAAAGAAGCTGAACTTCGGCGGAGTTCCTGTTTTCGGCGTTTGCGGAGGGTATCAGATGCTTGGCAGGCGCATATCCGACCCTGAAAACACCGAGGGCGGCGGCGAGGCTGCGGGAATGGGTCTGCTGGACTGCGAGACGGTATTCAGAAGCGAAAAGACACGGACAAGGATATCGGGAAAGATACAGAGCATAGGCGGATTTTTCTCGTTCCTGTCGGACAGGGATTTTTCGGGCTATGAAATTCACATGGGTGAAACGAGCATCGGCGGAAATGTGCTGTCTGAGCTTGACAATGGCAGGGCGGACGGCTCATGGAAAGGAAATGTCTGCGGCAGCTATGTTCATGGAATTTTTGACAGCGCTGACATCTCCGGTGAGATAGTAAAGGCTCTTTTCAGATCAAAGGGGCTTGAATACGGTGCGGAACGCACTGACAGGAAAAGCTACAAGGAACGGCAGTATAAGCTTCTGGCGGATAATGTACGTGCAAATCTGGATATGGAGCTTATTTATAAGATATTGAGAAAAGAGGTATAATTATGGGACTTATTCACATTTACTGCGGCGACGGCAAGGGCAAGACTACGGCTTCGATGGGGCTGGCTGTGCGTGCGGCGGGTGCAGGCATGAGAGTGCACATCGTTCAGCTTTTAAAGGGCAGCAAGACTGCGGAGCTTGAAAGTCTGGCGCTTATACCAAATATCAGAGTGACCCGTCCCGATAGAAATTACGGCTTCACTTTTTCCATGACCGACGAGGACAAGGCGGCTATAACCAAGTGCCACAATGCTCTGCTGGAAGAGGCGCTCAGAGAGATGAAAAATGACGAGATAGATATGCTTGTTATTGATGAATTCTGTGCAGGCTACAACTGCGGTCTGGTGGATAAGGCTCTGGCTGACGAGATAATTCTGCACAAGCCCGAAAAGTGCGAGCTGGTGCTTACGGGCAGAGACCCCGAGCAGAAATATGTTGACGCTGCCGATTATGTCAGCGAGATAAGGGCGGTAAAGCACCCTTATGAAAAGGGCATTGACGCACGCAGGGGAATTGAGTTCTGATTTACAGCAAATCTTACACCGAAAGAAGAATTTTATGCAGGAACAGAAATTTTTTGCCATAATCTCCCGAATGAAATACATCAACCGCTGGGGGCTTATGCGCAACACGATAAATGAAAACATCAGCGAGCACAGCCTTGAAACGGCGTTCATAGCCCATGTTCTGGCGCTGTACAGGAATGTGCGGTTCGGTGGCTGCGTTGACCCTGAGCGGGCGGCTCTGCTTGCCATGTATCACGACGCTACGGAGATAATCACGGGGGATCTGCCGACCCCTGTGAAATATTACAATGCCGAGATAAAGGCAGAATATGACAAGGTGGAGAAAATGGCGGAGGAAAAGCTGCTGTCCTATCTGCCTGAGGATCTGAGGGGATATTATGCTCCACTGTTCTCAAAAACCGAGGAGGACAAGGAGCTTTGGGTGCTGGTAAAGGCGGCGGACAAGCTTTCTGCGCTCATAAAGTGTATCGAGGAGCGGCAGATGGGCAACTCCGATTTTACCGAGGCGGAGAAAAGCACCCTGCAGGCGGTGCATGACATGGCGCTTCCCGAGGCGGAGGAGTTTATATCAGAGTTTTTGTCGGCATATCATCTGACCCTTGACGGACAGGCGAAGTAGATTTTAGGGCTGTTGCGATATATGCGGCAGCCCTTGATTTTTAAGGGAAAATCAGGGCGAGTAGCTATTAAAAAGGGCAGCACAAATAAGCACAAAGGTAAAAAGTTTAGTCCACCTTTTCAAAGGTGGCAGGGGTCAAGGGGTGTTGAAGTCACTCTACGAAGCTACTGCTTATGAATTGCAGCTATCGTAGTCGAATGCACCTATTCCATTGAAATAAATTTCAATGGTCTGATGTCTTTTGTTATTCCCATCGTATATTGGTTTATGCACCATCACTTTGTCGATGAACTCCGACATGATCTCAGGAGTAAGGGAATCAATGTTTGTGTATTTATCTACAATAGCAATGAATCTGTCAGCATTAAGCTGTTTGCTGTCTGTGATTTCGATTTCTTTCGATATTGCAGACAGCTTATTTTTTATTTCTGCTTGCTCGCTTTCATATCCGGCGGCTAAAGTTGCTAAGCGTTCCTTGCTCAGAGTTCCAAGAACAGACTGCTCAAAAATTTTCTTGATAAGAACATCAAGTTCCTGTATTCTTTGCTCACAGAGCTGCTTGTCTTTGCGAAGTTTTTTCACATCATAAGATGTTCTGTTCGCATAGCTTTGAATGGCAACATTCAAGAATCTTTCTCTATCATTTTTGACGATAGAAAAAACTTTTTGGAGCTCATTCAGTATTAGCTGATTGATAACACATTCTCTTATGTAATGAGATGAGCAAAGTTCCGATGAACGTTTATATCTGCCGCAATGATAGCAATTCTTTTTCGGAAAAACTGTACTTCTTGTAATGTACATTCTGCTGCCGCAGTCAGCACAAAAAATATAGCCGCCTAAAGGATCAGGCTCTCTGACTATCGGCACTTTTTTTCTGCTCTCCATTATTTTTTGAACACGTTCGTATGTGTCACGGTCAATAATCGGTTCTTGCGTATCAGGAAAAATAACATATTCACTTTTATCCAAATATATTTTTTTCTTGCTCTTATACGATACTTTTTTTGTTTTGAAATTGACCGTATCTCCTACATACTCTTGGCGTTTGAGCATTTCCCTAATGGTTTTGCTGTCCCAAAGGCAAGGATCGGCAGGAGTTGCCCTTGCAGAGATTTTTCCATGTTCCCTTGCGTAAACAGACGGAACAAGAATTTTCTCGGAATGAAGATACTTTGCTATCTGAGAAGTTCCCTTTCCGTTCAGAAACAGTTGGAAGATTGTCCTGACATTCTGAGCAGCTTCTTCATCAACGATCCATTCCTTTGGATTATCGGGATTATGTTTGTATCCATAAATAACATTGTTGCAAATTCTCTCTCCCGACATTCCTTTATTATGAATGACAGACTTTACTTTTTTGCTCGTGTCCTTGACGTACCATTCATTCATAATATTTCTGAATGGTGTGAATTCGTTGTCACCCTTTACCGAATCGACATCATCATTTATAGCAATGAAGTGAATATTATTTTCAGGAAAATAAATTTCAGTATAATAACCGACCATAAGATAGTTACGACCTAAACGTGACATATCTTTAACGATTATTGTGCTGATTTTTTTTGATTCACATTCAGCGATCATTGCCTTAAAATCAGGTCTGTTAAAATTCGTTCCGGTGAAACCGTCGTCAACAAAAAATTTTGTATTGACTATCCCTCTGCTGTGTGCATAGTTCAGCAACAATTTCTTTTGATTTGCAATGCTGTTGCTTTCACCATCGGGTTCGTCACGAGAGAAGCGAGTGTACAGTGCTGCGTAAGTCGAATGGTTGTTTGACTGATACATGATAAAATTCCTCCTATGCAGTCAAACAAAAGAAAATTGTACAAACAAATTATAACATATACTTTCTTTTGTTGGCTGCGGACAAAAGTTAAATTTTTATTGCAATAGTATCAATTTCTGCTTTAATAAGCTTTTCTATCTTCTCTGCAACTTCTTTTGGTTTGTCGGAGGAAAAGATTGACTTAACATAAAATGTACTGTCATCAATCTCATACTTACTGCTGACACATTCATTGTTATTGTTTTCTTTCATAACCAAACTCCTAACGTAAGATTTGAACAATACAGAGAAACAGTTCGTCATGCTGTTATCATAAGTCAATGCAAATGCAATGCTTCTTCCCATGCTTGTGGGTGAGCCGCACAATGCGGTGAGGCGTTCAATGCGGAAGTATCATTATACAAATCTTTCGGCTGCCGTTCCGATTCATTGACGTGAATCGTAAGCAAAGCATGGCTGTCGCTCATTCCTTAATTTCACCGTAATGGTTCATCATGGTTTGTTGCGTTTCCCAACGGAACAGGAGATCTTGGCGGACACCGAAATGATTTTATGTACTCTGTAAATGTTCGATATTAAATTTTCAAGATACTGTATGTATTAAAGAGGATAAATTTTCTCTCCTTTATTAAATAGTGAAATTTTCAAGCGACTGTAATTGAAATTATGCCTATTTAACAGAAAGTTAATAAAGATTTGGTATAGTGCATAATTTTACGCTTTATCCATTGTTGACTATGTAGTCCTTTAATTTGGATAAAGCGAAATCAATTTCAGAATGGATTTTAGTGTGGCTTACTCCGTATTTGATTGCCAAGGTTCTCAGGGAGTAATCATTGAAAAAGTAATCCATTATCAAACCCTGTTCCCTTACGGTCAAAGTTTTGATAGCATGACGGAGCATTGCAATTTCATGTTCTTTCTCGACCGTCTCCTCTGTGTTATCCTCAGCAGCTATATCATATGCACTGTTATCGTCAAGCGATATTTTTTCATATTCAGCCTGCCTGCGTTTGAGATAACGTTCCTTATTTCGTTTACTCGCATACGCTTTGTAAACTGTTTCGGTACTCGTTACGGGAGTACCATCTTCAAGACGGAATTCTTTTTTGCTTTTGCTCATAGCGAAAGACCTCCAAAAATAAATTTACGGTTCAAACCGCAAAAAGTATGGAAGATCTTTCTATATTCATTATACCTTAAAGCAAATGTTATGTAAATACTTCAAAATATATTTTTTTGTTTTAACAAAGTGTTTCCTATTTACAAACACCATCATTTTTCACTATAATATATATAGGGATTCGTCCCCTGCCTATATTGGGCGTGTGGGGGGAAAAGTATGGGGGTGCATACAGTGGGGTAAAGCTATAGCATTGCAAGAGGGGGACGAAGTTGGTTTCTAAAATAGCAAGCAACGCAAGTGGGTGTCCACTCGCCGATTTTCGATAAAATCGAAAATATTTTTGGGAGGTTTCCCAAGCCCTCTGAGATGACAGGAAAGGAAAAAATAATGAGCGAAAAAAATGATAAAAAGGAAAGTCAGAGAACCCGAAAGAAAAGAATATTTTTCAGAGTAGATGATGAAGAACTGAAATTTATTCAGGCACGAATGAACTTGCTCCATATTAAAAACCGTGAAGCGTATTTGCGGAAAATGACGATTGACGGACAGTGTATAAGGTATGATTATTCGGATTTGGAAAACGAGATCCGAAAGAACAATTACCTTATGAGTAATGCTGCCAAGAACATAAATCAGATTGCCAAGCGTATCAATTCGACAAGCGATTTTTACGAAGCAGACCTGCTTGATCTACAGGAAAAAGTTGAAACTATGATGAAACAGCAAATTGAAATTATGAAGCTTTTCATGGACGTGACGGAGGAGAAAACGAATGGCGTACACGAAAATTCACCCGATTAAAAGTACGGTTGAAAAGGCAATCGCTTACATTACGAACCCTGAAAAGACAGATGAAAAAATTTATGTATCATCTTTTGCTTGCTCTGAGCAGACTGCTTTTTTGGAGTTTGAAAAGACAAGGAACAAACATCATTATTCGGGAAAGAACCTTGCTTATCATTGCATTCAATCTTTCAAGCCTAACGAAGTTACACCCGAACAGGCGCATAAAATTGGAATACAAACTGCGGACGAATTATTGAAAGGAAAGTATGAATATGTTATCTCTACTCATGTAGATCGTGGGCATATCCATAACCATTTGATAATATGCGGAGTGAATTTTGAGAACGGCTTATCCTTTGGAACGGAGCATGACAGAAAGAATAATCCGGCATGGAAACAGTTAAGAAAAATAAGTGACGATATTTGCATAGAGAATAAATTATCCGTCATTGAAATGCCTGAAAAGGGTTATGGAAAATGCTACTATGAATGGCTTCAGGATATGAAGAAAAATTCATATAAGAGCAAGCTGAAAAATGCTATTGACAGTTGCGTTATGACTTCCGACAGCTTTGATGATTTCCTGAACAGAATGCAGAACGAGATGAAATATGAATATAAAATCAGGGGACATTCTTTATCGTTCAGAGCTGAGGAACAGGAACGGTTCACAAGGTGCAGCCGTAAAAGTTTAGGTTGGTACTACGACCCCGAACAGATAAAAAAACGTATTGACCGTCAGGTGAAAAAACGTACTGCGACCATTTCAAAAGATACAGGATTTTATCAGATAAATGACGATAAAGCTGTAGGTCTGAACAGGTGGGCAGCTTTAAAAAATATGCAGGAAGCTTCACGGTTACTGAATTTTCTATCCGATTACGGAGTTGGTTCTGTCGAGCAGCTTGATGAAAAAATATCGGATATGTATGACCAGCGGTTTGATGTTGTTCAAAAACTGAATGACTATGAATCATCAATCATTGAACAAAGAGAGCTGCTGAAAATGCTCAACACCTATTGGAAAATGAAAGCGGTTCACGATGAATTTTTGAGATCATCTTCAAAAGAAAAATTCAAGCGTGAACACAGCAAAGAGCTTTCAATCTTTAATTCCTCCAAGGAATGGCTGAGGGAAAAATATACAGGTACTACCCTCCCCAACAGAGCTGTTCTCGAAATGAAAATTACGGAAGAAGAAACTCAGAGAGAAGCATTGCTTGAGAACTATCATGATATAAAAAATTCACTTAACTCATTGGAAACTGCCAAGGGAAAAATCGAAAGATATTTTGAACTTGAACGAGACGAACGCAAAAAATCCAAGGGCGAACTTGAGTAAGTGTATTTAGTTAAATATTAAAAATATATGTACATACTATTGCTATTTTGTTAGGCTTATGCTATAATATGTACATAGGGAGAGGGGGTATAATTAAATCCGAGAGGAGCGGTAAATTTCAGCTACAACTTTTAAAGACAGAACGTAAAAGGGGCAGTACTTGATATTAAAAAAGTCAAGCAGTTTAAGAAGTATTCGCTTTATACTTCCCCGTCCTCAAAAGCAGAAAGGTGAATATCTTGAATACTAAAATAGGAATAAAAGAACAGGTTCTGAATGAAATTATTTTTTCTATCACGTCAGGAGAAAAGAAAGCCGGTGACTGTCTCAGGTCAAAAGATTATAATGCAGGACGGCAGATGAGTGCAATTTACAAATGTCTGATTGACGCAGACATTGTAAAAATCAATACCGCTAATTTTTATGTGCTTACCGATAACTGTTCTGAAAAGGCTCAGGCACTATACTTTGATAAGATACTTGACTTGATTTCTCTAATCAGAACACTTGCCGAAGCCGCAAATTTATCGCCGGAGTGTTTGACAGACTTATTCAAAAGTGAGGTGAATAATCAGAAATAAAAAACTTTTAATCATATGCTTTACATATATAGGGAGGACTTAAAATGGGTAATAAAGACGCAGCCGTTTTTAAACATTTACGTCAAATCATGGTTGACTATGAAGAAGACTATGAGAATAAACAAGAGAATATGTGGAAGAAAGAATTCTTCAAATACTGTAAGTGTATTGATGAAACCACAAATGAATTAACGGCTCAAATAAATGAATATGCTTACTCAGCTCAGAACCTTGGTTTTGTTCAGGGAATGAACTTTGCACTTGATATTATGAGAATTTCGGGCAAAGATGAAAATCGTGAAGTTCTTGAAAAAATCATCGAGAGCATTGAAAACATAGGCTCAGAAAAACAGGGGGAATAATGATGTCAAAGATAATTTCAGTATGTTCAGAAAAAGGCGGAGTTGGAAAAACCACTACCACGGTAAACGTTGCAGGAGGTCTTGTGCAGCTCGGCAAAAAGGTTCTTGTCATTGACCTTGACCAACAGCAGAACGCAAGCCGGACCCTCGGCTACATTAAGGACGGCAAGCCTACAGTTGCCGAACTGATTTACAATGCTGTTGCTGATATTGATACAAATCTTTCGGACGTAATTCGTCATAATGAAAGCGGTATCGACTACATACCGTCCTCGCCTATGCTCACCAACATCACAAGCACTATGGCAAATGATGAGGACAGCAATTACATTCTCAGGCGTATTCTGAGCAATGACGTATTCGCAGAATATGATTACATACTGCTTGATTGCAGAACGCTTCTCGACTTGCTTGCAAGCAATGCAATGAACGCAAGCAATTATGTAATTATCCCTGTTGAAAGCGGAATTTATGCTTATGAGGGTCTTGATAAAATGCTAAACAAGGTTGCTTCCGTCAATAACAGTACGAACCGAAATCTGCGTGTTCTCGGAATACTTTTAAATAAAATGCAGCGCACAAATGTAAGTGTTTCACTTGCCGATTCAATCCGTGATGAGTATGACCGTATCACATTCAGAACTGCAATTCCATATTGTCCGGCACAGACAGAAAAGGCGATCATGAATCAGAAAAGCAGTGTATTTGATAAGAGCAGCTCCCTCGGACAGGCATTCAGACAGCTTGCGGAAGAAATTATAAAAGATAGTGTATGAATGCGAAGTGTGTCACCGTGACACGGAAAGGAAAGTTTGAGGTGATTATTATGATTAAGTCCTTAGTTGTATTGCTTTTATTTGCGTTAGTTATATACGCCTTTCTTACATTTATTTACTTTGTCTTTGATGTTCTCAAATGGCATGATAATGAGAAAAAAGAAGATGAGAAAAAAGAAGAAATCATTCCTTCGGCTGCCAATCAGACCGACGAACATGAGGAGGTTTAATGTATGATTAAGTCATTAGTTGTATTGCTTTAAAAAAACAGAGCAGACCGCCAAGCTCCTACACTCACGGTTCTGCTCTGTAACACGAACGAAAAGTCCGATACGACTATTATATCGTATCGTTCACCTTTCGTCAAGAGGAAAGATGAATTATGGATATAATTATATGTTTTTTATATTGTACCGCAATTATTTACGGATTGTATAGAATTCACAATCATAATAAAAGGTCTGAAGAAAACGGTGATATAGATTTTCAGCACATTTCGGATCAAATTGAATATCTAAGTGAACTTCGTGAAAAGCTTTCCACTATTGAAGAAATGATAACAGATGTTTCGATCTGCTCTCCCGATGAGCATGAAAAGATAATATCGTGTGAGTGGATAAATGGTGTTGGTGACAAATTCAGATATGATTTATGGGTTGACGGAAACAACAGCACATCCGAGGAATTACTCAAAATTGCATATTCCGAACGCTGCCGACTGAGGTCTGCCCTGAATTCGGAAATTCAAAAAATGTCGGAACGGTGTAACGAAAACTGTAACGAAAGCTATCCCGTTCCGAGAAGAGGGGAGACCAATTATGAATGATATAAAATATTGTGTTATGTGCGGTGCAATGATTTCCAATGTGAATAATGCGGACTGGTACAGTCATATCAGTGTGAAATACTGCCCTGACTGCCGAAAGGAATCTGACCGTCAGAAAACAGCTCTTAGGGTTTATAATCTCCGGCAGCGGAAGAAGCAGAAAGATAAATTTCGTGATGAACAGCTTGAACTGCTCAAAGTAGAAAACGAGCTTCTACGAAAAAAGGTTCTTATGCTCCGTGAAGAAGCAGGACATATCCGATAACCATTTGTATATTTTTCATGTGTCACGGTGACACACTCAGGGAGGAAAGAATAATGGATAATAATAAATGCGTACACGATGAATTAGCCAACGAAGGACTTGTGAACAAGCTCAGAAAGTTCAAGGAGTATCTTCTTAACGATGATGTTCCAGAGTGGCAGCAGCTCATAGCAACTGCCGGATTTGTAATGGACGTTGTAAATGAGCTTAAATGGAAAGAACACGCTGAATATCACGGCACAAGCGAAAGATGTGTTATGGAGGCTGATGATGTTTTCGATGAGATAATGGCAGCGGTCAACTATGAGCTTGAAAAGCCATACTATAAAAAGCTCGATAGTATGTGGGATGATTGGAACAACAACAAAACAGGCAAATACGCAAAAATCAATACTATGCAGGAAATGCTTGATATTATCTGTGACTGCCTTGAAATCGAATATCCCGGTCTTATAGAACTTGAAAAGAAATATTTCGGACTTAGTCTGAAAAGCGATGAAAACGAGGATGAATCACAATAATATTCAAAGACTTAAAAGGGAAAGGAAGAAGCAGAAAGATAAATTTCGTGATGAACAGCTTGAACTGCTCAAAGTTGAAAATGAACTTCTGCGAAAAAGAGTTATTATGCTCCGTGAAGAAGCTGAACATATTCGATAACTATTTGTAAATATGAGAGCTTTATCTGTAAAAATTTTATGATTGAGGTATAAAATGTTTAAAGCTGATTTATTAACCATAGTTGATTCTATATTAACCATATTGGGTGTTTCCTTTATTTCTTTGGTGTTTTTTCGCTTTACGTTTCAAAGTTGTCTTGATTTGTTTAAATATCGTGATTATCGTTTTTTATCTGTAGTTCTTTTGGTTCTTTGTATCTTTATTTATTTATGTTCTCTTGGACTTATAATTTATGAGGTATAATTTGTATTTGAATTTTTTCACAAAGTTACAAAAGTCATGCGGACGAAATTTATTTTGATTCTACTAAGCTGATGATAACAGGAGGTAAATGCAATGGGTAAGATAGACTTTACAGCTATGAAAAACAGCCGTAAGGCTATTGAAGATAAGGTTGAGGATAGTATCCCGACCGAACTGGAGGAAAGCTATTCTGATGTATGGGGCGGCAAAGAGAAAATCACGGTCATTGAACTTTCTCGCTTGAAGCCGTATATGGATAAGAACGGTGGTCAGCCGTACAAGATCAATCCCAAAAAGGTTGAACAGATAGCGGCAAGTGCAATGGATATCGGCATTATTACCCCTTTGCGTGTCAGACCAAAGGGCGATTTATACGAAGTGATTTGCGGTCATCATAGATATGAAGCGGCTAAATCTCTCAATCAGATCTCAGTGCCATGCATTGTTAAGGACTATTCGGACGATGAAGTTTTCAGGATTCTTACCGAAAGCAACATTCAGAGAGACAAAACGCTGCCAAGCGAATATGGCAAAATCTTTGCAAGATATATGCAGCTTAGAAACGATGATGAGACTACAGCAGGAGAAATAGCAGTCAAGTTTGATGTATCCCGAAAAACGATGTACCGCTATCTCGATGTGAACCGCCTTATTCCCGAATTGCAGGAAATGACCGATACTGGAATAATCAATATCGGAGCAGTTGATTATATCGCAAAGCTTGATACGGACGTTCAGCTCGCCCTATATCAAGCTCTGAGCGAAGCAAAGGTAAGATTGTCTGTCGGTCTTGCAAAGCGTATCAGAAGCTTTACAGAGAGCAACAGCGGACTGGTAGAAGCAGAAGATATTCTTGCTGTTCTCACAGCTAAGGAAGATAAGAAGCCAACAGTTGATATGTACGCAAAGTTACGCAAAAAGTATAACATTTCTCTGTCCGACAGTGAACTTGATGAACTGTCCTCACGTCTGTTAAATGAATATTTTGAGAGTGTGTCACGGTGACACACTCTGAAAGGAAAATGAAATGAGAAAAATTGATAATATGAACGACACTACTGATGTAAATGAAGAAAAAAGAGAATCACCTTTTTATTCTTTTTTCGACGCCGACCTTGTTTTCGACATAATTAAGATAGTAATACTTATTCTTGTGTTGGTTTCAAGTTTGTTTGGAATATCAAAATGTTTTAAACTCTTAGGTGAAAAAGTAAGCTACAACTCCAAAGCGAGCGTTTCAGCAGGAATTATTACGGATAAGGAAATAATTAACGGTCACACAAAAAGCGATGGAGGACTGGTTTATTATAACGGAAAATTCGGTTACGGCTTTAACAATAACCAAAGCTATGTTCCTACAGTTTACCGTATATATATCAGAGGAGAATTTGAATATGAGGGCAAAACACATCAAGGAAACAATTCTTTTGATGTAAGCGAAGATATTTATAATTCCTATAACATCGGTGATTACTTTGACAGCAAAGATTTGTTGAGAGATTCAGGTGAAAATCAAAAGTAAACTTAAATGTGTCACGGTGACACACTATGAAAGGAAAATAGAATGAAAGAAAAAACTAAACCGAATTTAGTTAAATGCCCATATTGTGGCAGTACTCCTGTAATGGGAACACTTGTAACGACATATAGCTATGTATCCGAACATTGTTTGCGTGAAAATGGAATTGATATTGAAGATAAAGGTGATCGGATCGGGGCAATGTTAGGTGACATGAGCATTGAGCCAACGATGAGAATCACAAAGTACAAATGCCTTTCCTGTCAAAAAGAATGGGGAACTTACGGCAAAAAGGAATACATATTTGTCGGTAACGAAAATGGATTATGTTATTTTGAAAAGAGGGAGAAAACATGACAATCATTAAAATAGTATCTTTTCCCTTTCGGCTTGTCTTATTTGTTATTATCGCACTGCTCACTTCTGTCATATGGGGATTTAATCATACAGTAGTAACCTTTTTTCAGGTCGGCAGTGCAATAGTATCAGCCATTGGAAAAGTATTTTCTGCAATGACGTTAGGCGGCGTTATTATCCAAGCAGTTTGGGAACTTATAGATAACGGAAAAATTGATTCATTAAAAAACACTGTCATTTTACTGCTGCTTATAATAGGTTTGGAAGTCTTTTTTCAATTTCTTCCTGTTATTTTTCAGGCACTGTCTATTGCTTTTACTTTTGCGACCATGTGGCTGTGGGCATTTTCCAAAATGATCTTGTTCTGCAATGCCGATGAACTGAATTATGTGTGAACAGATTCATTCATGGAATTTCTTTCAAAGAAATAATAGCTGCATACTAATGGCTTAGAGCAAAGAAAAAATTGAATACTTAAAACCTCTGATTATGCTTGTAAATCAGGGGTTATTTTTTATATTTGGCTATTGGCATTATTTTGAAATTATAAAGCTTATGTTGACAATATTTGTATATTCATACAAACTGTAAATAATTGTCAGAAAAGTATTGACATACTGCTAACAGTATGCTATAATATAAGTACAGTAAAGGACAACACAAACACCGACAGGTAGAAAGACAAGAGGTACTAATTATGAAAAAGTTTAGAGTTGAATTAAATCCCACAGGCGACTACACTTTCACAAATGGAGAATTTTACACAATTGACGAGTTTGAGGAAATCGAAGCCGAAACAGCTCAGGAAGCTATCGGATTTGCTATCGATTGGGTACACGAACATGGACTACTTTCAGATGACCCCGATACAGAAATTCCTGAAAGTTACGCATGGATAGCTGCTGAAATACTTACAGGTGACTGGGGAGAAACATATACAGAAAATTGGGAGGACTGGGAAAACGATATAGAAGAACCGATAATAGTCGATTTTCAAGGCGGAGAAAGCCGAACTGGTAATACGGATTGCAACTATATGTTAGCAGTATTTACTAACCAAGACGGAGAAGAAGATGAACTCTATTCAGAAATTCTATTAACAGAATTCACAGAAAACACGGAAGAGGGAGATTTTAATTTGTGTGAATGGGACGATTATTCTTATCCATTATTAAAAGAAGATATTATTGACCAAGCAAAAGAAAAGAATATTGACATAAGACGACTTAGATTTCCCCTATGGAGAAGATGATGAACTCTACTCAAAAACATAAATAAAGATTAACCGCCGTTCAGTTTCGTTCCAAACGGCGGTATTTTTGTTATAAACAAATTGTCATATAGGGCGGTATGCAGATTATATCATCTTTGAAACTGAGATTTCGTGGGTGGATCACATAACATTCGCCTATCCTTGCCTTGTATTTCTCCTTGAAGCGTTTAAGTGATTCAATTGAATACTTCCTGCCCGACTTGACCTCTATCGGGAACATCTTGTATTTCAGCTTGCTGTTGTTGGATATCAGAAAATCTATCTCGATATCGTTGCGGTGCTTCTCGCTGTTGTACTGTGTATAGAAGTACAGCTTATGTCCGTTTGCCGTCAACATCTGAGCGATGACATTCTCATAGAGCATACCCTCGTTCATATTCAGCTTATCTCCGAGTATCTGCTTATAGACCTCATCTTCAAGCAGTTCGTTCTCATCAAAAGCATGGCTGACGAGCAGCCCTGTGTCACCAAGGTAACATTTTACATAAGCTCTGTTCTCATTTATCGAAAGTCCGACATTAGGGTCATTACAAAGGAAACACTCATTTGATATCATTGAATCGGAAAGCCAAAAGAAAGTTTCTTCATACTGGTCAGCCTTACTTCCTGCCGAAACATCATTGAATACCACACGTTTTTCATGCTGAGAAAGCAAACTGGGTATTTGGTCGAATATGGTGAGGACTTTGCTCCTGTATCTTGTATCTATTTTCATAATGTCACTGCGGTAAAGAGCGAGGATATCACGCTTTTCTGTATCCGCTTTGTCAAAGTCCTTTCTGCTTTCAAGAAAAGCGATAACACTTTGCGGCATACCGCCCACAAGCATATACTGCTTGAACAGAAGCATTGCTTTATAGTGCAGTTCGGTTTCAAGGGGAACTCTGTCAGCAAAGCACTTCCTGATATAGCCGATGATCTGCTCCTCGCCCAGAGCATGACAGAACTCCTCAAAATCGAGGGGATACATACTGAGGTGACGTTCCTCCGACGGGATAACGATATCCTTGACATTCTCTTTTATTGAGATGAGCGAGCCTGTTTCAATATAATCGTATCTGCCGTCAGCAACGAGGTATTTGATACATTCTCTTGCTTTCGGGTACATCTGCACCTCATCAAAAATGATAAGTGAATCACGTTCGTACAGCTTGACACCGTAGTATGTGGAAAGCAGCATGAAGAAAGTATCAAGATCATTCATGTGCTTCACAAAATAATCCTTTACATCGTCGGGACATTTGGCGAAGTCGATAAGGATATAGCTTTTATACTCATTTCTGCCGAACTCCTCACATATCGTTGACTTGCCGATACGTCTTGCGCCCTCGATAAGAAAGGCTTTTTTGCCGTTCAGCTCTTTTTTCAGTGTCAGCAGCTTATCGTACATTTTACGTTTAAGTATCATAACAACGCTCCATTTTCGCAATGCGCAGGTTTTGACTTGCTTGCAAACTCCTCAATACGCAGTTTTATAATTCACTCTAATTTCCATTATGCGCAAGTTTGTAACAATTATACTACATGACAGCGAAAAAGTCAATCGTTATATTCCATATTCCGTAATTCACAGCACATGGCTTGTGAATTACACAGACTGCATTTAAAGATTAGCTTAGAGCAAAGAAAAAGATCGAGTTCTTAAAACCTCTGATTACTGTAATCAAAAGTAACTTTTTATTTGGCTATTGGCATTATTTTGAAAATATAAAGCTTATGTTGACAATATTTATATATTCATACAAACTGTAAATAATTATCAGAAAAGTATTGACATACTGCTAACAGTATGCTATAATATAAGTACAGTAAAGAACAACACAAACGCCGACAGGCAGAAAGACAAGAGGTAATAATCATGAAAAAGTTTTACGTTGAAATGACAGAAGAAGAAAACGGATATTGCTACACAGGCGAATGGGCTTGCGCATTCCCACAGGGATACGTTGAAGCCAAAAGTGAAGAAGAAGCTATAGAATTTGCTAAATCCTATGTATCCGAACACGGAGCTGACGAGAACGCTTATATCTACAGAGCAAAAAAGTATTGGAACTAATAAGCCAAGCGGAGCGTTTTCGCTCCGCTTAAATCTATTTATTTAAAACAGGAGGACTATTTTATGAGTAAACCAACTTCCGCAGTAAAAGACAGGTGGAACAAAGCAAATTACGATCAGCTTAATATCCGGCTTCCAAAAGGGAAAAAGGCAGAATTGCAAAAAGCTGCCGAAGCGGCAGGAATGTCGTTGAACCAATATTGCGCAAGCAAACTTTTAGGTGTTTTAATTTTAAAAAAGGATAAATAAATACAGTCCCCGAACAATATTTTTTGTTGTTTGGGGACTGTATTTGTCTCTTTTTAAAAATGGCGAATGGATGAAAAAATTTAGTTATTGCTTTGTTTTATAGATATTATACAGTATAGAAATTAAATTTGAGGTCAGTTAAACGTTATTAATATTTCCTTGGCTTGAATACAATTTATGATTAAGTTTCGGCTTGTTGTTTTCTTCCAAACTATAGGAAAAACTAAATGTACAACTTCCGGGATGGTCATGTCCCAGTAACGTTCCACCCAATTTTTGCTTTCCACCGAGAACAGTCCATACAACATCTAAATTATTCTGATTTAAAAAATCCACAAAATAATCTTTTTTTACAAATATGGTGTGGTTATCAGCATTTAATATTACCGTCTTGTCTCCTGAATTATATCCAAACAAACCATTCCATGATAACTTCATCATATCAAACAACATCTTTGCAGGAAACATATAAAAGTTTTTATCATTGATATTACAAAAAGGTGAATCATTCTCTGTGATATAGTCATTAACAGTTGGAATCAAATTGCAAGGTGGGGGTGTTTGTCCTCGATAGTCTAAATAATCATCTTGTGAGAAATAATTAATTATTGTCGGACTCCAAGGATATTCACCTATACAACATTCGGTTAATTGATCATAACCTTCAGGCATCCATCGACCATCAAAATTTTTGTTTATAAACCATGAAAGCAGTGGTGCTTTCATATCTTTTTCATATAAATACGTCCTAATTTGCATCCATGTATCACGATATTGTTTATCTTTTTTTTCTTTATCAGACAAATAGCCTTGAAGCATAAAGTATTCTTCATTATTATAAGAATACTCTATATAATCTAAAATATATTTTTCAATATCATCTTTCTCAAACCACTTCATATCGTCTAATTTCTGATAACGATAAAAAGGATATTTGAATTCCGGACCTTTAAACTGGTTAATACGAGGTAATCTGGTAAGATCTATTTTTCTAAAATTATTTCCCTGTTCAGGAGAAACAGGTCCTAATTCAGCCTCTCCATACCTCGGTGTGTAAGTTTTGTTATCGAATATATTCCCCATTTCTCGATACAGATAAATTTTTTGATATTTTTTTCCTACCCTTTCTATTGATTCATCTCTTGAACGTAGTGAACCGTATTTATAATCTATATACTCATCATATTTTTGGCAAATTTCATAGCCACTTGTGATCATGTTTTCAAAAATCAGAGCACCTACATCTTTTTTTGAAACACCATATTCTTCAACTTCATAAGGTATTGTATATATGGCAAAATCACTTTCTTGACAATTCCAAAATAAATCCTTATACACATTCTTGTTTTTTTCAATAAATCCATAGTTGACTTCATGAATTTTACTTGTATATTTTGGTCTAACACTTAAAATAGTATTTTCATCACACCAACCATTATAAAAAGCAAATTCAAAAATATTTCTTAAATAATCACGTATTATGACATTTTGTGGCCATTTGCCAGTTTTAATAATATTTGTTGTTATATAGTTAGAAATCAAAACGTAAAACTCTTTTTTAGCAAGGATTACTATTGTTGAATAAACAGATTGCCAAATTCTTTCATGTATATAATCATCATCAATATCCCTAAACAATTCAATTATTTGTATCATCGTCGAAGGATTGAGACGAAATAAATTAACTAAGCCCTTACTGCCTTTATCTCTTAATTTAATGTCATTACTACCTGTGAACCAACATAATACCATCTCCCATAATACTATATTATCTAATTTTATTATAGAATTTTCTTCTAAATTTATTGCTCTTTCACATAAATCTGAAATTACTTTTTCATCATCATATTTATGAAGTATAACAGACGAAAGATAAATATCTCTTTTGTAAGGGTCCATTTTGGATAATATATTATGCAGGAAGTATGCATTTAAAGGAAAATTATTTTTTAGAGAGACAGCTAATAGTCCTATTATTATCCTTCTTCTAATATTTTCATTAGAAGATCTCATTATATTTTTAACTTCTGTAATAGTTTTTTCATTTACTTCATTTGGCTTTCTCCAGTATAATCCACTAATAAAAGCTTCCAAAACTTCGATATTTTCATCTTTCCTTACCTTACTCAAGAATTCTTCATTATTTTTATTAAAATATGATATTTGAATCATTTCAAGCGTACCAAGAGTAATTTTATTGTTCTTCAATTCATCAATTATTGTTTTTTCATCTTTATTCAAAAAAGTTCTCGAATAATAATACTCATAGAATTTTTGATAAGCAAATGTTATTTCAGATTCATTTTCATCAGATTCTCTTAAAAGATTTTCAGAAATTAAAAGCTTAATCACACCAGACGAAATTCCATTAATATCCATATCGTCCAATATATTTTTCACCAAACCTTTTAATTCATTCCATGAAATATAATATTCGCTATTTTTAGCCATAAATTCAGCAACAGAATTCAATATTTTAGGAACTATATTATCTTTAACTGATAATTGATGAGGAAATTCATTGGTGATAGTTTTGTTTTTGAGTTTAAAAAAATCATCCATTAACTTTTGAATATCTTCGACTACAATCATTTTATCATCTTTATTTTTTGCAATTTCACAGAGCATTTTTAAAAACAATGGATTTACAAATTCTGGTGCATAAACAGAATTATAATTAATATTCACCCCATAATACTTGCAAAAATCTCTTAATGCTTCTGTTTCCATATAAGTAAAGCCATCATGTTGAAGATGTAAATACTTCTCCACTTTTTCATTTTCAAGATATTCTTCAAGATAAATGGTTCGGCAGCTAATAATAATTTTTATATTTGAAAACGGCTCCAATTTGGCTAAAAGATGAGGCATATTAGTATTCCAATATGATTTGTCATTCACCTCATTGATTGCATCAATACAAATAGGTATATAAACATTATTTTGTACTCCATATTCATCTAAAATGGCAAACAAATCCTCAATAGAACCTTTAACATGATACTGATTGAGCAAAACTGTATCAACAGATTCTTGAGTGTTAAAGCTTTCACCAAGTATAAGTATAGCAGGAATATCCTTGTCAATATAGTCATTAACTATGTCACAAAGCAAATGAGTTTTTCCAATTCCACCTTTTCCAGTAATTAAAATAGCATTTCTACCTATACCCGATATAAGATCGGTGTTTAACATCTCTACAATTAAAGGAATATTTTTTATAGCGGAATCTAATTCGTCCAAATAGTGCCATGGATGAACTAAATAATATGAGGTCATAATTCCTCGCCAACTCTTGTTTTGATAACTACCTTTACCGTACTTATATTCAAATTGATTTATTTCAAATTCTAAAATTGATAACATTTCATTTTTTTGTTTGGAAAGACTAATTTTAAATTCTTGAATTTTATTCGAATTAATATTTGCAGCATTATATAAGTAATCAGAAAAAGTTTGCCATTGATCAATAATGTCATTAACTTTTTCATAACTATCAGAACATATTGAATCTTCTTTGACAAAACGTCTCAAACTTTTAGAGCACTCATTTATCATCAGCTGCACTGCATTTACTAATTCAGAAATACCATTCTTTTTTAATAAAGAACTCAAAAATTTATATATTTCTGTTTTTACATTTAAAGTTTTGCTGTATCTTGGTCCGACAATTGAAACGACCTGTCGGTAATTATCTTTAAAAGCTTCCATATTTAATGAAATATTATCAATTTTAGGAATATCTCTATCAGTGATTTCAATATTGGTACAATCTAAAGTTTCCTTTATATGGCTTATAGGCAACATTTTAATTATTTCACTGCTTTCTTGTTCGATAACAATGCCTACAATGTTTTCTCGAATTAAGAGGGGGGAACCTGATAAACCTTCATAATCTGTCAAACGGTCTTCCTCATTAATTTTACAAAAGTAATTATTTTCATCATCTTTATATGATATTTTTCCATTTATAATATTTTTTTTATGCAATAATTTGGGGAATCCTATAATTTTACATTTAAAATCTTTAATTGAGTTATTAACTGAAATCAAGTTATACATTGATTCTTCAGACACATTTTCATATAATTTAATAAAGACACAATCAATTTTTTTATCTATAGCTTCAACTAAATTTACAGTCGTACCAACTATTTCCTCATCGTTATTTATCTTGAAAACTACTTCTTTTTCATAATAGGATTCAGAAAGAGCATCATCCGGTCCAAAAACATTATGTTTAGCTGTTACTACTATATCAGAATTAATCAAGAATCCTGTTCCTTTAAGTTTTTGGTTTATCATAATCTGTCCAACAATAAGTTTTCTCATATAAATTTCCTTTCAACAATATTGATTCCATTCCCGATAACTGTGTCATAATTATATTTATTTTTCCAGTCGCTGTTATTAAGAAAAAGAGCTTTTTTAATAGGATAATTAAAAATAATTTTTTTAAACTTTGAATTTTCACATATTACTGCTGAAATTGCTTGTAAATCAGGATGATTAAATTTTTCAGAATTAGTCAAACAAAAATATTCATCGGCAGTATATCGCCTTATAAACTCATGAGAAATATTAAATCGACTTCCATGATGGGGTAATTTTATAGCAGCAAAATGATATTCATTACCAACATTTTTTTTAATATTAGCTAAAAGATTTTCATCTACAACAGCATCACCTAAAAACAAAAACTTTTTTTCATTGTATTCAAGAATAAAAGAAATTGAGCTTTTGTTAATAATAGAGCTATCCACCTCAGATAAATCGCCAATGTAATCTTTTAAGTCATCTTTTTCGCTTATCTTAAAACTTTCAGGAGCATAAAATAGTTTAATGCGTCGCAATTGATATTCAAACGCCTCCGTCATCTTTATCTTATCTTTAATTCTAAACATATAATTTTTTGCAGCCATCTTATCTTTCCAATAACATTCTAATTCGTTAATAGTTTTTAAAGATGGTCCTATTATTGAAATATACATTCTTTCGGATATTTTGTATTTTCCAACGTTAATTAGATCATAAATAAGTTTTCCAGACGTAATTGTATTCAATGCAATATTTTTATCATCAATTAATACTCCAAGAGAGAGCCCACTATTTATTCCAATTTCTTGCTTTTTATCTGAAACAACACCCTCCAAAATAATTTTATCTATAATTTTATTATCTCCTTCTGTAAATTTATCCTCATCCTTAGAATAATATTTACTATCAATCATTTGTATCAATCCATTATACCATATAGAATCAATTAACTTGGAATATTTATTATTTAATAGTTCTACCAATCCTGAGATATGATCGTTATCTATGTGAGTACATATTACTAAATTCAGTTTCTGATGCAGTTCCAGTATATGAGCGGCTTCTTTTTTTATGTAATCATCGTATGTTTGGGCTAATCCGCCATCTATTAATATGTTCACTGGCTTTGCATCATCTGTTGAAAGTAGAATACAATCGCCATAACCTGCAGGTAATAATTTAACGCTTAACATTTACCCTTCATCCCTTTTTATTAAAGAATTTTATGCTCCGTATTTTGTAGCGTTTGCCATAATTTTCAAATATTTTACTTGTATTATAGCATATTTAACGCACTTATGCAATAAAAAAGCAAAAATAATTAGCCATTTTTACAATTTTACTTTAAAAATCCTTAATTTATGTAAATTGACAATACACTATTAAAGCTGCCGAAGCGGCAGGAATGTCGTTGAACCAATATTGCGCAAGCAAATTATTGAAAGATATTATTTTATGCGATATTTCAAGTAAAGAATCACAGTAATAAACAAAGCGTGCAGAATCGTTAGTCTGCACGCTTTGTTTTGTTTAATCATTTTCGGGATATGGATAATAGCCTATAGTGATCGTAAATTTATCTACTTCCTTTTCGCCTGAAACATCATATAATGGTACATCAACGCATTTTTTATAAAAATCCACTGTTGTAACATCGTCATATTGATTGCTATACTGTTCCCGTGCTGCTTCAAGCTCGTCATCGGTAAGTTTTACGGTATATGCGTCATATTCATCAAGGTGTTCTCCCAAAAGATCTTCCTTGCGCATATATCCATCTATATGATTTTTTCCCATAGCAGGAATCAAGTCGGGAATTTGTTCATATGAAGTGGTTTCTGCATAACCATAAGTTTGTCCGTTAGAATTTGTTTGGTACAAGGAATCATTTTCATTTTGCTCACTATCATTACGGTTAGCATGAGAGCATAAAACGATTATTGCACCTACAAATATCACCAAAACTATCCCAATTATATAAAGCAGTTTGGTTTTTTTGAGCTTTTGCATAGGTATTATCCTCCTAAAAATAACTTTTTAGCTTATACTTGATGTATTGACAGATAACAGGTTGCTCCAACTATAATAAGATGAGAGTCTCTTTTCAGCCAGTCCGGTTGTGTAGTAAGATGATATCTCGTCATACTGGTCAATCCAGCTTGTAGTGGCATATATGCGTGTTGTATTGGAGTCAATTGTTGTATATCCAACACTAAGCAGAGTATAATTGCCGTCTTTTTTGGATTTGCCGTAAAGCTGAGTCTGTACTTTTACATTGCCAGTCGGTACTTTTCTTTGTACAACCTCATGAAGATACGTTTTAGAGTTTGCTTGGGTTTTCCCGCCATTTGTAGTTGTTTCAACCTCTGAACGTATCTGAAAGCCGTAGTTTACTCCGCCAACTGTAAAAGATTCATACGAACCGTTAGGTTCAAGCATAGTTGAAGAGAAGCCTGCCGAAGCACTCATGCCCACCATAGAAGAAGCAGCCATTACAGCACAAGCTACCATAGTAGCAATTCTTTTTGTCATTTTCATAGTAATTTCCTCACTTTCTGATTGTGAGGAGAAAACCGTTCTGTCTATCCTGATGTATTTTTATAGTGCGTTTGAAGTCTGCGTTAAAAAATTTATCTCTTATTGTATTTGGATTTCTCCAAGATTTTTATGTTTGTTTGAGATTTAAGAACCTGTTGCTGACCTTGTAAAACGGCAGCCGTTATAATTGAAATTATTTTCGTCCATATAATCACCGCTGTAATAACCAACTATGCTTCCGTCCTCTTGGTCATATACAATATCCCATGCAATATTTAAGTCTCCAAAGCCGTTCAGATGTATTATATAAGGCTTTGGAACGCTCCACTCGCTGCACATTTGCTCATACCAATCATCAAAATTGAAATTAGCCTTAAATGCGTTATTATTATCAGCAATTAAATTATACAGCTCCTGCATGGATTCTTTATCATCAGTAATTAACTGTAAGCTTCCGTTTGAAATTACAAATTTAACGCTGTTTATATCACCATTTAAATAAAATGTGCCGTCATTGAGCCTTTGGTCTGTTATGATCGTTTCATTGTTATTTTCGGCATTAGTATCTTTCGGGACATTGAAAATAGCCAAAGAAAATATAATACCAATAACTGCAATGACAATAACTGCTGTCAATGATTTTTGTAAGCGATTCATAACAAAACCTCTTTCTTAAAATATTACCTTGAATATACCTTGCCGCTAATTGTTATTTTGCCGCCCTTATATGTTCCTTGAACATTCAGGGTGTCAGCTCCTGAGACTTTTTTGTTGTTGTCATAATAATACCACTGCCCGGGGGTAAAGGTTGCTGTAAATCCATTTCCTGCTGTTCCGGCAGAAAATTCTGTAGTAACACCGTAGATATTTCTGCTATCATACGAAACGTTATAAAACGTGCATTCAGCATTGCTTGCTGATGTTCCCGTAATATTGACAAATGATGATGTTCCGTTGTAGTAAGCACCTTTCTGTATGCCGTTAAATACACCGTCTGCATATGTTGCAATTGTCGAATTGGAAAGGGAAAAGCTCTGAGTGTCAGCCGCCGAAGCCCCCATACCAACCATAGAAGAAGCAGCCATTACAGCACAAGCTGCCATAGCAGCGATTCTCTTTGTCATTTTCATAGTAATTTCCTCACTTTCTGAATGTGAGGAGAAAACCGTTCTGTCTATCCTGATGTATTTTTATAGTGCGTTTGAAGTCTACGTTAAAAAATTTATCTCTTATTATATTTGGATTTCTCCAAAATTTTTGTGTTTGTTTGAGATTTAAGAACCTAAGCTAAGCCTATACAATCAATATAACCATCGCCTTTCTGATACAATGTGTCACCGTGACACACTTTAATCTATCCACACACTGTTAGAGGTATTCGGTACACTTTGAGAAGAACCGAACAGACCGCTTTCCTTTGCGTAATGGCTACAGGTTGCACGGTAATAATAACCGCCTTGAACGCTTACGGAGTAATTGTCAAGGTAATATTCATAATCGGATTTAAGTATGTCGCTGAGATTTTTTTCTTTTTCCCAATGAACTCCGTCAGAGCTTCTCTGTACTGCTATATTTTTGAATCCGATAGACTTCATCTTGCTGTTGGAAAGAGTATATCCGTTTAAACACAAATTTCCGTTTGATGATGATACAGAAAAGCCATATCTGCTTATAAGTCCTGCCGCATATGGCTGTATTTCATCGCTGTACGTACTTATTCCGCCGTTGTTAATTGCTTTTACAGGCATTGCCGGAACGCTGTATGTAAGAACTCCCACAACACCTAAAGCTAAAAATGTCTTATTCATAAATTTACTCCTGTCATTTTATTGATTCAACTATTTTTTCACATTCGTCATAAGGTACACCATCGGCGAACATAAAAAAAACAGTTTTATCCTTTTGATATGTAATCGTATACTGGTTGTCCTCTTTTGAGACTATTGCAGGATAACCGTTTATTTCCGTTTCAGAAATATTATAATGGTCGCTTGGAATACCTATTTGCCCAACGTCATTCTGATACACCTCAAAATCAAAGCTTATGCTTTGATTTCCTTTTTTAAAAATAAAGCGAACAATGCTTGATACATTTTTATTCGTATTTGAACTTGTATGCTCCAATTCAAACCCATCAGGAATATAGTGAGGAGTTTCAAATTCTATGTCATATTCCGCAAGCTTGGCAATAAATCCGTAGGGATCGTCCTCTGATGTGGGGAGAACGACTTCTTCAGGCTGATTGCCGAAGTCAACGGAAAAGCCGCCCTGTGTGAACGTGATAACAGCCGATATAATATTCATATCGTATGCCAGTACAGTTATGCAGTTGGCTGCCAAAACAAGAACCATACAGCAAAGTACGGGAGCAAACCTTTTCATGACACTAAAAGGCTTTTTGGACGTTTTTTCGTAGTTTCTTATTCTCTTATACAGCTCACTTGTATCAGGCTGTTCCGAATCGCTGTTATCACCCGTCAGCTCATTCAGTTGAGCGGCGAGCTGCTCGATACGGTCAAAGTCACGCTTGCGAAGCGGTTTAGCTGTTTCCTTATCCAGTTCGCTTCTGATGTAGTTATACGCTTCCATTGTAAACTCCCTGTCGGCGTTTATTTTCTCTGCAAGGTTTTTCATTGGCTCTCTGCTCCTTTGCTTAATAAATGTTTGAAAAAGCCTTATTTCTTTCAAAGCAATTTAAGTTTGTTGTATTTTCACAATTTCACTTATTGATTTTGTTCATTCTAACGGCACTGTCCAAAAGCTTTTTCTTGATCCTGTGTATGCGGATATATAATCCGTTCATTGAAATATTGTTCTTTCTTGCGGCTGCTGCCTTGTCACCGTCATAGTATTCGGTGATAAGTGCGAGTTCTTCAGGCGTCAGGAAATCGAATGCGCTGTCTGTAATTTCTGAAATTTCAGACACGGCAGCAAGTTCCGACAGCTCATCAATCGGCTGAAAAGACGGATTCTTTCTTATGTATGCCTTTATCTGATTGTCTGCGGCTCGATAAAGCCACAGTTTTATGTTGTCTCCCATTTTCAGGTGATTCCGTTTTCTGTACAGAACAAAAAACACTTCCTGCGTTATATCCTCAGCAGCCGTTTTGTTCCCATTCAGTTTATATTTGCAGTAATTCAGAATTACATTGTAATATCTGTTTACAATTTCATCGTACATAAATTTGCTCCTTTGTCCAAGAGATATAAATTTACTCCATTTAATATAAATGTTTTAAAAACGGCATTTTCTTTCATTATACACTATTTTTTCTGATTTTTGTAGATATGCACAAAAAATGTTATATATAAACAGAAAAAAATCCCGAACAAGCTGATTTGCTTGTTCGGGATAAAATCAATGCTCCGGCAGAGAAAGGCTGTCGGAATTTTTGCCTGATGTTGGCTTGAAATCATCACTCATGATTTTTTCACGGGAAAATAACGCTGTATTGCTCCGGTCCGTATCTTTCTCAGCAGTCTTTACCTTTTCGGCAAAGGTTCTGATGTGCATAGCCATTTTACTGCTGAATGCAAGATTTAAGGGCTTGACACATTTATTTATGTCAGCAGGATAATTCTTCTGCTCGTTTTCGCTGATTCTTGAAACTGTCAGCTCATCAACGGAGCAATGACCTACTTCCTTTCCGTCAGAAAATGACGTGATCTTGTTTTCGGCAGAGCTGTCATAGGATATTCGCAGCTCTTTGTCATTCTGTCTCCATTTGATGTTCAGCGTTTTCGGCTTTTCGGACTGCTCAGGCTGTTCCTCAGAAGCCGCAGCCTGAATGCTGTGAGATGTGCTTTCAGGCTGTTCAGGTAGGATTTCTCCATTTACCTTATCCGCATTTATCTCATCGGTAAGCCGTTCAAGCTCCTGCTTTTTTTCCTCAAGCTCTGATTCATACTCAAACGGCTGATTTATCTCTTTTTTACTGTCGGCAAGCTCGACCTTGAGCCGTTCCAGTTCATTGCAAACCTTGTCTATACGCTTGGGAACAGAAGCAATGGTGTTGTCAATTCTTGTGATATTACCGCTTTCACTGCTGCCGAATTCAATAGGATAGCTGTTTGCACCGTTCAGATTGCCATAATATCTCTTACAGAATCCATCATACGATACATCAATCTTAAATCCTTTGTACTCGGCGATTTCTGTCATTCCTTTAGGATTACCCATTACTGCTATTTTCATAGTCTTGTCAAGGGCTTCCGCAGCTTCTTTTTTGTCGGTATAAACCGTATCACCAATTTTCATTTCAAAAACTTCCTTACCGTCAATATCCTTTTTCGGTTGGAAGTTGTTTATTGTTTTCGTATCGTCAGAAATGTTTTTGATGATTTTTTCTATGTTGGCGATTTTATCGGGCAGTTTGTTTATATTGTCCTCAATTTCGTATTTGTTCTCCAAATATGTATTTTTGAGCATATTCAGACTGCGGATATCCTCACGAAGCTCCATTTGCCGCCTGATACGCTCATCACCGATAGCTGCCATTTTGACCTGCATGAAATCCACAGCCATATCGTCAATATCATCACAGGTTCGGGCAATAGCCTTTGAAGTGAAGATCTGTGCGATACTTTCCTGCTTCTTCTCGACCATTTGATAAAGATAAGCGTCAAATGTGCCTTTGGTAACATATCTGAAATTATCAACCTTTTTATTTTCATTGCCCTGCCGGACCATACGTCCCAAACGCTGTGTAAGGTCAGCCGGTCTCCACGGACAATCAAGGTCATGAAGTGCAATAAGCTTGTCCTGCACGTTAGTTCCTGCGCCCATTTTCTGAGTTGAACCGATAAGTACACGGACATCTCCGTTACGAACTTTTGAAAACAGCTTTGCCTTTTCCACCTCACTTGCAGCGTCATGAATGAATGCAATCTCCTTTTCGGGAATGCCTTTTTCGATCAGCTTTGAACGTATATCGTTGTAAACGTCAAAACGTTCTCCGTTTTTCTTTAAATCTTCCTTTGACTGAGGAACACCAAGATCGCAGAAAACGAGCTGAGTTGATTTCTTTTCGGCAGTTTTCTCCCATATATCGAAAACGTTCTGAACGCAGGAATTGAGCTTTGTCTGAGGTTCGTCCGCAAAGTTGATATCAAAGAGACGTTGGTCAAGACCGAGTTTTCTTCCGTCTCCTGTTACCACAAGCATATTATCCTCACTTCGGGAGACTTCGCCCTTACTTATTCTCTCGGCACGTTCCGCAAGGGATTCAACGACCGCTTTTTGTACTTCCGTTGGTTCGACCGAAACAATATGCTTCTCACATTAGGGAACATCAAGATTGAGCTGATCTGCCATCTTTATATCCGCACATTCCTTGAACATAGTTACAAGTTCAGGAACGTTCGTGAATTTCAATCGGGTTTTCATTCTCCAGTCGCTTCCGCTTGGTGATATTTCAGCTTCTGTAGATTTTCTTGTGAAATTTCCTGCCCATGCGTCAAAGCTGTTCAGTCCTGTTTCTTTCAGCAAATCGGACTGCAAATACTTCATAGTGGTGTACATTTCGGAAAGGGCATTCGTCACGGGCGTTCCTGTACTGAAAACCACTCCCTTGCTGTTCGTTTTTTCATCAAGGTACTGACATTTCATGTACAGATCCTGAGTTTTCTGAACATCGGCATTGGTTGAAAGACCTGATACATTCTCCATTTTTGTGGAAACATAAAGATTTTTAAACTCATGAGCTTCATCAACAAAAAGCTTATCTACTCCAAGTTCCTCAAAGGTTACTGCATTATCCTTAACTGTACCGTTAGTGAGTTTTTCAAGTCGGTCTCGGAGTTTGGCTTTTATCGCTTCAAGCTGTTTTACGGTATAACTTTTGCTGTCTGTCTCATTGGCTGCGTCAAGAGCTGCCATTACTTCATTTATCTGATTACGGATAAATTCTTCTTCACGTTTCGATGAAAGAGGTATTTTTATAAGCTGAGAATGACCGATAATTACAGCATCGAAATTGCCCGTAGCTATTCTTGCGCACATTTGTCTGCGCTTCTGTGGCGAAAAATCGTCTGCCTTTGCCACAAGAATATTTGCATTGGGGTAAAGCTTCATGAAGTCAGAACCTATCTGTTCCGTCAGATGATTTGGTACGACAAACATAGACTTATTGTGCAGTCCGAGACGTTTTCCCTCCATTGCCGTAGCGATCATTTCAAATGTTTTTCCGGCACCAACCTGATGTGCAAACAGTGTATTTCCTCCGAAAAGTGCGTGTGCTACGGCATTTTTCTGATGTGGTTTTAAGGTGATTTCGGGATTTGACCCAAAGAAATTGAGGTAACTTCCGTCATATTCACGGGGACGAATGCCGTTGAACTTTTCATTATAAGTTTTTACAAGTTCATTACGTCTTTCGGGGTCTGCAAAAATCCACTTTTTAAAAGCCGCATTGATTTGCTTTACCTTATCTTCCGCAGCCTTTGTTTCCTTTTCAAGAATCATGGTCTTTTTGCTGCCTGTAACCGAATCGCTGACTGTTTCTGTAACGGCTACCGATTTAGCATTGAGGATTTTTTCAAGCAGCTCATATGCGTTATAATCCTTTGTGCCGAAATTCTTAGTCGATTTCAAGGAGTTGTCAAGACGGGCATTCTTTATTTTCCATGAGCCTTTTCCCGAACCCGAATAATTGACCGTGATTGCATTTGGATTTTCCTGTGCAACATTGCTGTCATATTCTTTAAAGCGAGTAGGTGTTTCAAAAAGCTCATACATGAATTGCTGAATGACTTTTGTATCAATCCATGTCATTCCAAGCTGCATATCTATTTCCGTTGCTTTCAGCGGTTTTGGTATAACTTCCGTAAGAGCCGCAATGTTATCCGCATATTCGGGATTTTCGGATATTTTAGCTTCTGCCTGAGCAATTTTCTTATAAATATTGCCTGACAGATATTCATCACTGGTCTGATAAACGGTATTGGTTTCCGTGGAAAGTTCGGGAACGGGGAAAATATCGCCGTGCAGATCATCAACTATCTTGTTTCGCTCAAAGCCTGTGAGCTGCTCCATATAGTCAAAATCAATCCTGCCCTTTTCGGACATGGATAATATCAATGCTTCATGGGACGTTTCAACGTGTTCCGCAACTTTGTGGGGACGAATGGTTCTTTCGGTGAATATTTCGGTTTTTCCAATAAATTGTCCGTCTTTCAATTTTTCGAGGGACTGTAAAAGAGGAAGTCTTACATCATTTTTGAAAGCATTGCTGTTCTGAGCTTTCCTTGAAATTCCGCTCGCATTTTTGGAATTGGGAGTTTCTATCGGATTTATTCGACCGAATTTCTTTACAAATTTATCATACTTCAATGTCAGCTCAGCTTGCAGAGATTTTATTTCACTGTCCGGTCTGTCCTCAACCTGTGCCTGTAGCAGCTCACGGACGGTTTTTCCCATACCGCACATAGCTTTGCGGCGTTCAGCAACTACTCCGTGCTGTTCACTCTCTTTCAGCGGTATCAGATTATCGTCCACACGGTAATACAGCTTATCATCAACTACTGTATAGGTCAGATTTTCAATGTCAGGAGTTGCGGTAAGATATAGATCCGTTTGCTTTTCATCAAGCTCCTGCTGAAATTCAAGGGGAACATATTCGCCCTTGATGTGCTTCATAGCATTGTGAAGCTGTTCTTTAAGGTCTGCACCCTGAATAGGAGTACATACAATGCTGCCGAATCTTCCATTGTCGGAGAGATTTCCCAAAACCATGTCAGGATTATCCGCAAAATAGCTATTGATTTTTAAACCGTCAGCATTTTCCTTTGTATGAACCCAATCGCAGGATTTGTCCATAGGCATATCGCTTATATTAAGCGGCTTTTCACGCTTTTTCAGGAAGATAATATCCGTTGATGTCTGAGTTCCTGCATTCTTCTGAAAAGCATTATTGGGCAAGCGTACTGCACCCATAAGCTCGGCTTTCTGTGCAAGCATTTGACGGACTTTTATATCTTCCTTATCGAGTGTTCCCGTTGACGTGATAAACGCAACCACACCGCCCGAACGAACGCTGTCAAGAGACTTTGCAAAAAAATAGTCATGTATCAGCATACCGCTATAGGCTTTGGTCTTGTCATTTACACCGTGATTTCCGAACGGAACATTGCCGACAGCCAAGTCAAACGAGCCTTTGGCAAGTTTTATCTTCTCAAAGCCATTTATAGCAATGTCAGCTTCAGGATAAAGCTTTTGGGCAATACGTCCTGATATGCTGTCTATTTCAATTCCTGCGAGATTGCTGTTTTCACGCATTTTATCGGGCATAGTTCCGAAGAAATTACCAACACCCATTGACGGTTCAAGGATTTCTCCGCCTTTAAATCCTATATTTGAAAGTCCCTCATAAATTGCCTGTGTAATGATCGGCGAGGTATAAAAAGCATCGTTTACGGTTGAACGGGCAGCTTCATATTCTTCTTCCGTAAGGAGTGATTTAAGCTCATTGAACTCTTTTCTCCACGAAGCTTCACGTTCGTCAAAGGCTTCCTGCAAACCGCCCCAACCAACGTATTTTGACATGATTTCCTGTTCCTCCGGAGTTGCACGTCTGTCCTCGCTTTCAATCTGCTTTAAGGTCTGAATTGCAAGCAAATTGTTTTTGAACTTGGTTTTTGCGCCGCCCTCGCCGAGATTATAGTCGGTTATGGTGAATTTCTGCGGCTTTTCAGGTGCATTTATTTCAGATTCGGAGTGAAGCGGTTCATCAGACTTTGCCTGAATGACCGATAAAATCTCATCATCGGAAAGTGATACAAGGTCATTGAAATCAAGTACCGACAGAGCGTTTTTGTTCATTTCCGCAAGGGAGTTATACTGCTCATTACGAACAACGTTGCCGTCATACTCATAAATGAGCCTGAACTGTTCCAAATCCGCATAAACCTGTATCGGGAGATCATGCTCTTCATCAGTAGTATAAGCAAGAGAAATCTTTGAAATATCAGAAAAGTCAGACGGTTCATCAAATTCACTGTCAAGATAGTCCGTAATAAGCTGCTTGGCAACATCAAGGTCAGTATGCTTATTGTTCTGTGCTTTTTCCGTAAGATATGCTTCCGCTCTTGGTAAATAAGTTTCAAGTGTGCCTGTTTCATCAGCTTTTATCGGATTGATATCAATCGTATAGCCCGAAAGTTTGAATTCTTCATCATGAATGATATTGAAAAGCGCATCTTCCTTTAGATCGGAATCCACCTCAATAACCACATCAATGTCAGAATCCGCATTTTCAAGCCCACGGGAGCGTGAACCTGTAACGGCTGCACCGTGAATATCAGCATTTACTCCATTCTCCTCAAAGACTTTCTGTACAAAGTCTTTGACCATATTTTCAATTTCAAGAGGTTTGAAGTTGTAGAACTTGAAATTTTCCTCAGTCTTTGCTCTGAAATCAGTAATTGCAGACGGTTCGGGAATGCTTGATACAATGCTTTCTTCCTCAATGAAATCGGGGAAATCCTCAATATCCGAAATATCATCGAATAAAGACATCTGACGTGACACTTCTGTTTCTTTGGAATTGAGTTTTTCAATCTCCGAAACATCATATTTATCCAATTCAATTTCGGGTTCAGCCTTTGAAATTATTTCAAAGCCTTTTGCATTCATTTCTTCCTGCCAACCGTCATACGCATATACATCACTTGTGCCGAGCAGAATTCCCCCGTAATCGGGAGCGTCCAAATCCTTTAAACTGATACGCTTTTCATCTATCTGCTCAACTTCTCTGCGTTTGCCGTCATAAAGAATAACATCTCCCACAGACAGATCATCAACAGTAGGTCTTGATTTATCAGCGTTTATCAGCTCGTGCATTTTTTCATAATCTTCGGGAGACATACTGCCGTCAGCAACATAAGGATTAAATTCCTCATCTGCGCCCTTGCTGTAGTTCTCCGAAAAGGGAAGTCCCTGTTCCTTGGCAAACTGACGTGTTTTTTCAATCTGCTGTTCTCTTTCTGTGAGAGTTATATCCACATTTTCGGCTACGACAGCCTGAATATGTTCTTTTATGCTGCTGTCATTCTGAAAGCTTTCCCAAAGCTGTGACATTTCAGAGACGGAATATCCAATGTCACGGCTATTTGAAATAGCCTCTGTCCAAATCCTGTCTATACCGCTGTTGACTTCAAGGCGGTAATTCTGTTCATCGGAGTTTCTGTGAGCATTGAAAATCTTATTATCTTCAGATAAAATATTTGAAGCGATTTCTATAAATTCGCTTTGAGAGAGTGTAACTTCATTGTCGGGAGAGGAAACACTTGCAATAATACTGTCAAGAGCTTCTTTTTGCGGCTTGCTTACGGTAATTGTTGCCGTATCTCCCTTTATAACGCCCGAAAACTTCACGCCTTGCTTTTCAAGCTGATCTGCGACTTCGGCAGCTATATCCTTGCTGATTTTGGTGTAGGTCTTTTCGGGAATATATCTGAATGTAGTGTTGCCGAGAATGATATCTCCGTTTTTGGAGCGTTTGGCATTTTCAAAGCCGTCAGAATGTTCCTTTGGCTGCTCATCGGGAATATCAGCCGATAAATCAGAAACGGCAGAAACCTTTTCAGGCTCTGCCGCTTCATCTTTTATATTGCGTAAACTGTTACCGGAAGTATCTCTTCCTCCGCTTCTTTCCTGTATCTCTCCGACAACTGGAGTATCTGAAGATATTTGCCCGAGAGAAGTGCCGCCTTGTACTCGTCCGACTGTTTCTTCTTCTCTATGATATTCTCCATCAGCTCCAAGACTTTCTCGTTCATTTCCTCGCAGTGTTTCGTTATATCCCCGTTCAGCATTATCGCTTCTATCAGACACGGTGTCTGCCATATGAACTTCATTCTCAGAATGCCGTACTTGCCCATCTCGGCTGTCGGTCTCGGTTCGTGCATCTCTATCAGCGGTTCGTATGTCAGATTCTCCTCGTTGAGTTTGCTCCACTCGTTCAGTTCCTCGTCGTACTCGTACTTCATTGCGTGTTCCCGATAATCCGCTACCCAGATCCACTCCACGCCGTTCTCGTCCGTAAAGTTCTGCCCGATCTTCTCTTGATTTACTGTTACCACTTTGTTCCTGTTCATTCAGATCATTCCTTTCAATTATAGCTGATAATTCCTGACCGCACCTGTTAAGCACGATTCCAATATTGGCGATTTCTCTTACAGAAAGGTTTTCTATGCCCGAAAATCTTTCTGTATTCTCGGAAATGTCAAGTTGATACTGTTTGCAAAATTTGTATTCGGCAGTCTCCCTGAAAAGTCTTTTCTGCTCATCGGAAAATGAAACGTTATCGGATAATCTGTCAATCACGGAGTTAAGTTCGGATTTAAAATTGTCCTTATGTGCGTCAGGTATTGCAACACGTTCAGGCTCTTTTGGGAAAGCAGTCTGACTTGTATCAAAGAGGTATGTTACAGATTGCTTTCCGCTTTTATCTCGTGAAAGCACAGGTATTCCTTTTTCATAGCGATTAACGTGATTTCCGTCATTTGTTTTCCACTCGCCGAATTGTCTGCAATCTGTAGCCTTTGAATTACGGGCGTGTATAATCAACTTTGACGAAAATTCAAATTCGCTTTGATTGTTATTAACCATTACTTTCGCCGAAAAGTCAAGAAAATCTCTCCATGTATCGGCTGATTCTTGCACTTTTCGTATTTCGGAAACATATATTGCCTGCGCTTCGCTGAGCGTATCATTTGACATTTCTATTCCTCCATTCTATTGTAGCACATTAAAGCGATAAAGTCAAGGCTTTTTTACCTTGACCTTATCTTTTGGCATTTTATACAAAGTATATTAAATGCTTAAATCATGCTTTTTGTTACTGCTCTTTTCAATATCTTCGTTCGATTTTTCGGATAAAGGCTTAAAATCATTGCTCATTATCCTGCTTCGTGATAAGAGAGGTTCATCGTGTGAATCCTCACGTTCCTGTTTAACAGGCTTTTCAGGAGGAAGATTGTTAAGCATACCGTCAAAGTAGTTATCGTTTTCTTCAAGCAAATCCTCCAGTTCACGCAATGGGTTCTCTTTCTCCTTATTCTCCTGCGGTTTTATTTCAGGCTCGGCAGGCTTAATTATTTCGGGCGGCTCAATATCCGCAATTTCGCATATTCTTTCGGTGAGCTGTTCAGCGGCAATATTGCCGTTATTCTGCTGAAATTCAGAAATAATATCCGATTTTATATCCACGGGAAGTCTGTTAAGCTCAGACAATGCAATGCCAGTAACGGCTGCCACAGCAGTAATTATTTTCTGCTCGGTATCTTCCGTCACATTCGGCTCTTGTTCTTCGGGTAAGCGTTCCCGTTCCATAACAGGATCTATCTTTTCCTCACGGTCAACAGTCTTTTCTTCTATTACTTCCGTTATGGCTTCATTTCCTGCTTCTACGGAAACAGCAACAAAGTTGTTGATTATGCCTTTTTCTTCCTGATTATTGGCATTTACAAGCTGTTCGTTTATTTTATCGGCAGTCTTGGCAACTGATGTTTCCACTTCCGATTCTGTAAATCTGCCGTTTTTCATATCGTCCAAACTGCCGTTAAGCTTGTTCAATCCCTCAATTTTGGAAGATAATACGTCAGCCTTTTTCCTGAGAGAATGTATTGTTTGTTTGATATTAAGCCTTTCGCTATGGGAAATTTCGGGAGAACTGTATTTAGCCGAGAGCATATCAATTCGGGTATTGGTCTTGTGCAGCTTATTTTCGAGACTTTCACGGCGGACAGCAGAAAGGTTTTCAAGTCCTGTTATAAAGCCGGTATGCCTTTCGACTTTATCCTTACTGCTTAGAGCCGAAAAAAAATCCTGCACCTTGTCAATCGTATCAATTTTTCTGTTGACCTTTCCGAGTTTTGAGGTGACTTTATCTTTTTTGGCGTTCTGAGCTTCTATTTTAGCTTCATGCTTTGGAATCTTTTCAGTTTGTATCTGCTCAATTTTAGCCTGCTGTTTGGAGATCCTTATATCAATAAGCTTGCCGATCGGTGTATTGCCAAAGGCAAGCTTGAAAGCAGCCGATGTTTTCAGAGACAGCTCAATATCCGATATTTTATCATTCAGCTTTTCAATGCGCTGCTGTCTGTCCGCAATTTTACTGTCAATGCGGTCAATCTTGTCAAGTAAATCGGCTCTCTTATGTTCCTGTCTGTTTTTTGCAGATGAAAGCAGAAAATTCACTTTCTGCTCTTGGCTCATTTCTGATAAAGCCTTGTCGCTAACAGCTTCATGATTTTCTTTCCGAGGCTCAGGATTTGAGACTGTCTGCTCAGACTTTACTTCTTTCGGGATATCGTGTATGGAAAGCTCCTGTTCTTCTCTCTTTTTGAGTAAGGCTGTTTCCTCACGGATCATTGCATTTACTTTATCGACATTATCCTTTGAAGCGGCTATGACCAAACCGTCTTTTGCAAATTTTCCCGAAAACTGAATGTTTTCATGCTGTAAGCGGTCAAAAAGATTTACGGCGATTGACGGTTCAATGTTGGTAATATGCTCTTTATCGGGGATTTTGCTGTATCCTGTATTTCCAAAAATAACAGATGATTGAATTTCTGACGATTCTTTTTTCTCTGATGGTGGAATTTCAGACTTCACTGGATTGGCTATTTCAGGCTTCACCGAGTTTGGAATCTCAGGTTTATCTGAGATCGCTATTTCGGGTTTCTCCGAGTTTGGAATTTCAGGCTTTTCTGAGTTTTCGATTTCGGGTTTCTCTGTACTTGTGATTTCCGGCATAATATCATTCCTTTTATTTTCAGTAGCTGCTGTCTTGGTTTCAATATTCACATCATTTTGTTTCTGTACAACTGTTTCGGGCGGTCTGACCGTTATGGGCGGCTCTTTGTAAAATTTGGGATCGTTATTGAATTTTACAAGCTCATCATTATAGTCATGAGCAAGAGTAGCTCTCATATCATTTACCTCATAACCTTTTTCACGGAACTTTTTCATAATGTTCTCCATGCCGCTTTTTCCTGCTTCATCATTATCAAAGCATATATTCATGGTTTTAACATCATGTGTTTTACAGAACTGTTCTAAGGCATTATCAATTCCTGCGCCGCCTGTTGATATGTAGGTCTTTTCCTTATATGCTCCGCTGCCGTTGAATTTATCCTCCAACGCAGCAAGGCTAAGTGCGTCTATGGCAGCTTCCGCAACATAAACGGTATCGGTACTTTTGCCCTCCAATTTAAAGGCAAACTTTTTATCGCTGCCCGAACAGTCTCGCTTGAACGGTTCTTTTCCGTCAGGAGTAAATGTTCCACGCCTTGCGGCATATTTGGCTTGCTTATTATCGTCATATCCGACAAATACAGCATTTCTTCTTTCGTCCTGATAAATCGTGCCATTTTTAAGACAGTCATTCACGATATTTGCAGGAATGCCCCTTGTTTTTGTGAGATAAGCATATACATTCTTTGAAGTATCGGATTTTTCGGGCAAATTAAGCTCTTTGGAAACACTGTTTATAGGTTCTGATATATGCTGATGAAATTTTGGCTTTTCGGCTCTTTCGCCATGCGGACTTTCACCAAGTATGAGCTGCATGGAGGATTGGAAATCAAGGTTTCTTATCTCTTTGCACCAGTCGAGAGCTGAAAGAGGCTTTTTACCAGTCTCAGAGTTATAGAAAATTCGGTTTAAATTTGTATCAACTGTAAGTGAGGACGGCTGTCCTGTTTGCTCTGGATTTTGGCACTTTAAATATCTTCCATGCTGCTGAAAAACGTATCCCTCAGTTTTTTCAAGGAACGTGCGGACATCAATATTTTTTGCACGTTCTACCTGTTCGTCAGTAAATTTTGGCATATTAACTCCTTTCGCTGTGTGTCATCATGACACACGAAATACATAAGCTGTCAGTTAAATGTATGGTCATTCAGACATTTCCACCGAAAACGTCTGTCGTTTGGAATGATTATATTCAAATCTTCAAGCTGAAAACGCTTGTCAAAGTCATGAACGGCATGATCGGGTTTAAAAGTAATTGGCGAGTCCTTATCCCATTGCATAAGAAGTTCCCAAAGGTCAGGATAGTTGTGTCTCAGCAGCCGAAGCTGTTCAACACTTTGGTTATGGCAAAACCAACACCCACCACGGGTTGATGATTCATATATCGGTGAAAGCAGATCATTCTTTTTACACCAGTCATAACACATTTTTTCCGTCCATTTTGCGGCAACAAGCGGAGATAATTTTTTCGCCGATAAAACTTTAAATCTTTTGGGTTCATCATAGGCTATTCCAATATAGGAAACAGCATTTTTATCAATTTTATTTAAAGCTGCAACTTTAAGCTTGCTGTTGCACCAAGCACCTTTTATCATTGGAAAGCCGTTTATATGCCCTGAATTTATGCTTTTTCCTTTGTTTTTTACATAATGATAAAAGATTTCCTCATATGTAATTCCTGCTGAAACGTGTTCAACGGTTATTCCGTATCGTTCTTTTATGATTTTATCGGCTTTATCCTTAAATTCCACCATTGGCGGCAAATCGGCAGGAATAGTTTCAGTTGCCCATATTTCAGCGTGAATTATACGGTCAAGCTGCCACCCCAATTCAGCAATAGCTCCCAAACAGGCAAGACTGTCCTTGCCATAGCTCAAAGAAAGAATATATTCCATTTTTTCAGTCCTTTCATTTTATTTCGGAATAAAACCGAGAATATGCGCTATAACGTCCACAGTCCACCCGTTTCCGATACACTTGTATCTCTGAGTATTGGACACTCCCTCCGTGTAATTATCGGGGAGAGTTTGCAGACGTTCCGCTTCTATCGGGTAAAGCTTGCGTATGATATAATCGCCGTCAGGCAAGTCAATTTTGTATAATCCTGTTTTTGCTCCGCCGCCTCCGCCATTAGCTTTCATTGAAACAGATTTTCCATAAACAGAATAAATTCGTTCGCCCAAACCGCCTTTCCCAATATGTCCTATCCTTACAGGCACGGCGACCAAATTGTTATATACAAAACTGTCACTTGCAGTAAAAGTAGGGCATTTTCCTTGCTTTACACCGCCTGAGTTGTATCCGTGTCCCCTCTGTAATATGACTGGTTCGGCAATCATAGTATGCCTATGGCGTTTAAGTGTGTCTTTAAACGTTGCGCCCTGACACCTTGTTGTATAAGCGTAGGACTTATCCTGCCACGGAATACCGCTTACCAAAATATCTTTTAGATAAATTTCCTTATCCTGCGGCTGTGTGATATTGGGAATGTTTGTCCAATAACATCTTTTTCGTTGCTGCGCAGATACCAAGGCAGAGTTTATCATTATCGGCTCAACTCCCAAGAATTTGGATATTTCATCTTTGATATTCTTGTGTATGCTGTTATTATTTTCATACAGAAAATACTTTGAATTACTTTCTTCCAATGCCCGAACATACTGCATGAACAATCTGAATCCCTCTCCGTCAGCAGTTGTTTCTCTTCCTTTTTTGGCTACGCTCCAGTATGTACACGGTGAACCGCCGATAAGCAGATCGCAGTTCTTGTATTTTCTGAAATTTCCGTAAAAAACATCACCGTGATAATCAATTTCGGGATAATTTCTTTTTGAAATTGCTGTGGCGTATTTGTCAATTTCATATGCGTGATACTTTTCGACAAGTATTCCCGAACGTTCAAGTGCGACCATTCCGCAGGAAATACCGTCGAATAAGCTTAAAACGTGCATAGGTCATCTCCTTTGTACAAACGAAAAGGGAGCATACATACGCATACTCCCTTAACGTCATTTTAAATTTTATTGCAGAGATCAGTAGTAGATCGGTGACTGTCTGAGTTCCTTGTCGGCAGTAAGAACCGTCACACCCTTTCCGAATGACTTTTCGGATATATCGGTGATATTCTCATTGATGATTACGGTATTTGCTCCGACAGTTTTGGCTATGTTATAGCCATTGATTGCAGTAACAGGCTTTCCGTTTATGTGTGACGGAAGTCTGAGCGTTCCGTTGAACACAAAGCTTCCGAGAACATTTGACGTAGGATAATCCTTTATCTTTTCTGAATGCATGGGGGAGCAGCCTGTTATCGTAAGTTCACCATTGTCATTTTCCGACCACATGATTACGACAAATTCAAGTGAGAAAGAATTCTCGTATGTAGCAGAATAATTTTCCCTCTCAAAAACTGTTCTTTCTGCTGCCGAGCAATTCATTGCAGGAATAGCGGATATTCCCATTGCTGCCGAAAGTGTGAATGCGAGTGCCTTTTTTGTGATTTTCATGATTTTTTCTCCTTTGTTTTTATATTCTATAACCCCTAAAGGGTCATATTCTGAAAAGAATGTGTGTCACGGTGACACAGGAGGTTATTTCTGCCCTATGATTTCCAAAGCGATTGAAAGGACAAGATAAGCGAATCCTCCGTATTTCAGAAATGCCGAGAAAAATTTTGAAATGCGTATTTTCTGCTCACATTTCATTTTCTCGGTCGGGGACATGGTTTTGCTGTTAGCTTCAATAGCTTTTATCTGAGAATTTTTCGTTTCATTAAGTATCAGCGAAGAAATCTGACAGATCAGAAAAAGAATTACTGTGCTTGTCATAATTTTTCATAGCTCCTTTCTGTGTCACCATGACACATTTTATGTTGCCGATTTGGTTTTCCATTGAAAATATATTTTCCCCTGATAGTTATTTTCAATGATCTCAGGTACAACAACAGTCTTTTTTCCGCCTGCGGTATAAGAAATCTCTTTTCCGCCAAGAAGATTTTTAAGTTGATTTTCTGTCAGCTCCTTGCCGTAAACCTTGCCAACATTCATTCCGCACTTGTTTTTGCAGTGGAAACCATATTGACCGCCGATAATATCTCCGCCGCATTTCGGACACTTGCCCAAAGCTGTGCTTTCACTTTGTGCAAAGACAAGATTGACGTATTTGCCCGTATCTTCAAGGCTGAAATCTGCTGTATATTCCTTACCGTTTTTGGAAACGGCTTTAAGTGTTGTTTTTCCGAGGGATAGAAGCTCCTCCATTTGCTTTGCCGAAACTGTAGTATTCGGATATTTCTGATTTTTCCATACAGAAAAACCGCAGCCGTCCTTGCCGCTTTCGCAATAGTAGTTCAGCTTTCCCTCTATAATATTCTTTCCGCATCGGGGACACCTGCCCAAAGATGACCTGACGAAACCGCTGCCCTCTGCACTTTCGGAATAGTTCTCCGTAAGCTTTCTGACGAAGCTTTCAATTTCATTCATAAAGCTATCGGGAGAAGCCTGTCCTTTTTCCATATGTTGAAGCATTGTTTCCCAAACAGCAGTAAGTTTTGGTGACTTGACTTCATCGGGAACAACTTCAATGAGCTTGATTCCCTTTTCGGTCGCATTGATTTTCTTCCCGTCACGGACAATATATTCTCTTTTTTCGAGATTTTCGATTATATCCGCTCTTGTAGCCGGAGTTCCCAAGCCTTTTTTCTCTACATCGGAATTTTCATCATAGTCGGTATTTCCGGCTGTTTCCATTGCTTTGAGCAATGTATCTTCTGATACGTTTTGTCAAGGGTGTTTAAGAACTTTTTTCGCTGTCATTCAAAATC
>OGZK01000381.1_pt1 | contig 44098 bp, 46 predicted proteins | sample 1576791 | NCBI WGS metagenome assembly OGZK01 (sample SAMEA3541556, study PRJEB24748) | human gut metagenome | biome: human gut; feature: human-associated habitat; material: faeces | place: China | collected 2012
ACTACTTAGACTCCGTAAAGGCCACCAACGCCATCGACCACACGGACGGGAAGCCTACCACGGTCTTCACCGGCGATGTCTACTGCGAGGGCGACATCCGGGGCGGTATTTTCCATGGCAGCGTCACTGTGCTGGATCCTCGTGGCGACATGGCCGACGTATCCAAGTATGACTATTGGAAATTCTGCAGCAACCTCTCCGGCGGCAGCTTTTACAAACCCGTCCGCACGGAGTGCCATGTCTCCGGCGGCACATTCTACGGCGGTCTGACTCTGGAAAAGAACGCCAAGCTCAGCGGCAAGCCCATGAACACCGGCAGCGAGCTTACTGACAAGACCAACATCCCCAACCCCAACGGCAAGCCCGTCACCGTGACCTATGCTTACGGGGCTTTGGGCGGGATCTATGCCAAGCAGATCGTCCAGGCGGGCGAGGCGGCCATCCGGCCCGACGACCCGATAAGAGGAGGCTATACTTTCATCGGTTGGGATAAGGCGATTCCCGCAACCATGCCTGCGGAAAACATCACAATCACCGCACGGTGGAAAGACATCGAAAAGCCGACGGGCGAAATTATCATAGGCACAGATAAATGGCGGGAATTCTTAAACGAGCTCACCTCCGGCCTGTTCTTTCAGGATACGCAGGAGGTAACGATAAACGCCGCTGATAACAGCGGGATCGTGTTTGCTTCCTATTTGGTAACAGATCAGGATCTCTCCGAAGAGGAGCTGGAATCTCTTGTGTACCGTGGGTACGATGAGCCGTTCCGCATAGAACCCAACGGAGAGTATATTGTTTATGTAATGCTTGTTGACGTGAGCCTGAACATAACCTATCTTCGTTCCGACCGCCTGACGCTTGATAATGTGCAGCCTGTCATCAGCGGCATAGAAAACGGCAAGACCTATTGTGGAGCACGGACGGTTACAATTACCGAGAAGTATATAGATACCGTTACCGTAAACGGCGCGACGGTCGAGCTTGACGAAAGCGACAGCTTCCGCCTTGCTCCGGCAAACGGCGGACAGAAGATCATAGTTGCCGACAAGGCCGGCAATACCACAGAAATGACCGTGACGGTCAACGCCGGGCACACTTACGGTGAATGGGCATCCAACGGCGACGGTACGCACACCCGAAAATGCACGGTAGACGGCTGCGCTGGCTCCGAAACCAAAGACTGCTCCGGCGGGAAAGCGACCTGTAGGGACAAGGCCAAGTGCGCGGTCTGCGGAAAGACCTACGGCGAGCTTGATGCGAAGAACCACGCCGACTTAAAGCACATCCCGGCAAAGGCGGCGACCTGGGTCGCCGAGGGCAATATCGAGTATTGGTACTGCGAAGGCTGCGGCAGGTATTTCAGCGACAGGGACGGTACAAAGGAGATCAGAAGAGCCGACACCGTAACGGCGAAGCGGAAGAGCAGTTCCGCAGCGGCGAAGCCGGAGGACGATCCCAAATCGCCGGGTACCGGCGACACAAGCAACCTTGCGCTGTGGATCGCTCTGCTGCTTGCCAGCGGCGGCGCAGCCATCGGTACAACGGTTGTCAGCAGAAGGAAAAAGTACAACAGATAATCGACTCGTGGGGAGAGAGGCTGAGAAGGCAGCTTCTAAACGGCATGATCGCGCAGGCAAAACGAACACAAAAAGCACTTTTCTGACAAGTTTGTATGGTGGAAGCTTTCCTTTGTGTGCTGTATAATGATGGCACAGACAAGGAGGTGGTCAATATGCTGGCAGAGAATCTGGCGCTCCTGCGAAACCTCCGCGGTATGACGCAGGAGGAGGTGGCGGAGGTCATCGGCATCTCGCGCCAGTCCTACTCCAAGTGGGAGCAGGGCGAAACGATCCCCGACATTGAAAAATGCGACCGGCTGGCAAAATTCTACGGGGTCGCTATCGATGCCCTCGTCCATCAGAATGAGGAGATCGGCAGGACGCGGGTGGCGCCCGCCCCGGTGGGCAAGCACCTGTGGGGAACGGTGGCGATGGGCACCAAGGGGCAGATCGTCATCCCCAAGGCAGCGCGGGATACCTTCCATCTGAGCGAAGGCGACCGCCTGGTCATCCTCGGGGACGAGGAGCAGGGCATCGCGCTCATCAAGGCGGAGGTCTTTGAGGAGCGGATGCAGGAGGCCCTGCGTGCAGGTCAGAAATCCAACGAATAAAAGAAGGTGCGATCATGAAATGTCCCGAATGTGGAAAGGAAATGCGGGAGGGATACCTCTTTTGCAGCAAGGACGGCGCGTTCAGCTTTGCAAACGAGGTGCCGGGCGTATTTGAGAACGCGAAGAATGCCGATGGCTTTGTGAAGATCACAGACCTCAAGGCCAGCCACCGGACGAGAGTTCCGGCGTCCATCTGCGAGGAATGCAGGACGGTCATGCTCAAGTATTGAGCGAAGCTGCCGTTTCCGACCGAAAAAGTCCCCAAGCCGTTGCGCCAAAACGGCTTGGGGACTTGCTATATTTGCGCGGTTGAGGGAAGTGCGTCAGATGTTGTCTGATTAGACCTCTTTGCCCATCTGATAGGCCTGCTCCAGCGCGGGATGCCCGGCGATCTCGCCCACGCCGTTCACGCCGCCTGCGAACACCGTGCCTGCCAGTGTGCAGCGGGGGAAGCAGTCCACCCAGCGCGTTTCAAGTTTCCCTGTTGTATTTTCATAATAGTACCTGCACCCGGCTTTCTGTCAAGATGCATTTGAAAATTTCGCGCGGGAGAGGGCTGCGAAAAGAGATTGACATTTCCCGCCGACACTGCTACCATGGGTGGGTACGCCGAGAAGGCGAATTTTGAACGGAGGTGAAGGTTCATGGATAGCTGCGGAAGTACAGGACGAAGCCGGATGTGCGGCGCGTGGGAATATGGGCTTCGGATGCGGTCATTCATGGACTTGAACTGACCACATTCCATTTTGTCGTGTTCTTCTGCACCGCATCTCAGGCGTCTTGCTGCGGCAACTATCGCTGAGGCGGTGCATTTTTGCGCCTATTTTCAGAGCCAAAGGAGGACACGACTATGATGAACAATATGGTAAAGAAGGATCTGACCCAGGATATCGGCAGCCGGATGAGCGGCAACTTTGTATGCATCCGCGACACGCTGACCATCCGCGAGGCCATGAGCGAGCTGGTGCGGCAGGCGGGGGTCCACGACAACATCGCCACGCTGTATGTGGTGGATGCGGGCGGCGTGTACGCCGGCGCCATCGACCTGAAGGATCTCATCATCGCACGGGAAAACGACCGGCTGGCGGACATCATCCGCCGCGGCTATCCCTACGTTTTCGCCAATGAGCGAACGGCGGACTGCGCGGAGCGCATCGCGGACTACGAGGAGGACTCCCTGCCGGTGTTGACGGAGGACCGCCATATCGCGGGCGTCCTGACGGTGCAGGAGCTGGTGGAGCTGGTGGACGACGCCATGGGCGACGACTACGCCAAGCTGGGCGGCCTGACCTCGGAGGAGGACCTGCGGGAGCCGGTGCTGGTCAGCATGAAGAAGCGCCTGCCGTGGCTCATCGCCCTGCTGTTTCTGGGTATGGGCGTATCGTCCGTGGTGGGTGTTTTCGAGTCGGTGGTGGCGGTGCTGCCTATCGTCATCTGCTTCCAGTCACTGGTGCTGGACATGGCGGGCAACGTGGGTACCCAGTCGCTGGCCGTCACCATCCGCGTGCTGATGGACGAGAAGCTGACGTGGCGGGAAGAACTGGCCCTGCTGGGCAAGGAGATGCGGGTGGGCCTGCTGAACGGCGGGTGCCTGGGCGTAATGGCTCTGGCGTTCTTGGGCGTCTACGTCCGCGTGTGCAAGGGCTACGCGTGGCTGTCCGCATTCCTCATCTCCGGCTGCGTGGGGGTGTCGCTGGTGGTGGCCATGGTCATCTCCAGCCTGGTGGGAACTCTTATTCCTATGCTGTTCCACAGGATCCGCATCGACCCTGCCGTGGCCTCCGGCCCGCTGATCACCACCGTCAACGATCTGGTGGCCGTGGTGACCTACTATGGGCTGGCACTGGTGTTTCTGGTGAATATGTTCCATATCTAAGGGAAAACGGGAAAGCTCTCCTGAGCTTTCCCGTTTTTATGCGAATTATTGCTGCTTCGTGACCTGACGGATGCCTACCAGGATCAGCACCGAACCCAGCAGCAGGGCGGGCGTCAGCGGCTCATGCAGGAGAATTACGCCTGCAAACATGGAACACAGGGTGGTCAGAGATCCCAGGGACGACAGCTTCACCACGGACATCTTCCCCGCCGCGTAGTTGACCATGTTGTTGCAGAGGATGGAGCAGAACAGGCTCAGCACCACCACGCAGATCAGGAACTTCGGATCCGACAACGGCCGCACGTAGGCGGCGAGGTCGCCCTTGATGGTACGGAGGGCCGATAGGGTGAACGCCGCCGCGCAGGCCAGCATCACGACATATGTCCGCTCGAAGGCGGTGAACTCCTGAGCCGTCCGGCGATTCACCGTTTTATACGCGCCGGAGGTCAGGCAGGCACCCATCAGGAACACCACGCCCAGAGGGCGAATGATGCCCATGGAGCTGCCGGAGACCGTCATCAGCATGACGCCCGCCACCGGCAGCAGACAGAACACGGCCTGGCGGCGGGTGGGGTACTCCTTCAGGAACAGCACGGACAGCAGAATGGCCACTACCGGTGCCACCGCCAGCACCACGCCTGCGAACGTGGCGTTGGTATACAGGATGCCGTAGCTCTCAAAGTAGAAGTACATAGGCTCCGTGACGGCCAGCAGAAGCAGCGGCTTCAGATTTTTTCCGCGGAGGGATAGCTTCGCCTTACCAAACAGGATCATCAGCGTCATCAGCAGCGCCGACAGCAGAAAACGGATGGACAGCAGCACGTCCGGCTGGGCCACCTCCATGGCTACCTTGGAAAACAGGACGCTGAAGCCCCAAATGATATGCCCCAGAGCGGCCATGGCCAGCGGCATCCAGGGGCGGTCTTTCAATGGTGTATGCTCCATGGGTCAATATCCCTCCTCAAATTGCGTCCTTATTATAATGAGAGATAGAGGGGTTGTAAAATACAATTTATCATGCTATCCTATTGAGCAGATTCAATAGAAGTGAGGCGTTACCATATGACAAACGCGGGAATCGAGGCTTTTCTCATCGTCTGCAAGCAGCACAGCATCTCCAAGGCGGCGGCGGAGCTGTTCATCAGCCAGTCATCCCTGAGCATCCGTCTGCGGACGCTGGAAAAGGAGGTGGGGTGCCCCCTGTTCTTCCGGCACAAGGGCAGCCGCGAGATGGTCCTGACGGAGGAGGGCAAGCGGTTTTACCAGCTGTCCCTGCAATATCAGGACATCGTGCGCAGTATGCTGGCCATTGGGAACCGGAAAAGCAGTCTGCGGCTGTCCGCTCTCAACAGCGTGTCCACGTATCTGCTGCCGCCGGTGTACGAGCAGTTCATGCGGGACCACCCCGACATCCACCTGGAGATACAGGACATGACCGTGGAGGCGGCCTGCCAGAGCCTGCTGCGGGGCGAGACAGATCTGGCGTTCACCTCGGACGTGCCCCGCACCGACGCCATACGGGCGGAGCTGGTGATGGCGGAACCTATGGACCTCATCTGCGCGGCAGGCTCCTGCTATTCCGACGGCATCGGGCCGGACGAGCTGCCCGCCCGGCAGGAGGTGTACGTGGAGTGGACCGACGAGTTTGCCCGCTGGCATCAGGAGCTATGGGGCGTGGACGCGGTGCCCCGGATCCAGCTGGAGATCATGAGCCAGCTGCAGATGTTCATGACCAAGCGGGACAGCTGGGCCGTGGTGCCCCGCAGCGTGGCCGATGGGCTGTGCGCCGCAGGCGGGAGGCGGCTGGATGCGGCGTTCCCCTTGCCGGAGCGCCGCATCCACGCGCTGCAGAAAAAGGCGGTAAGCCTGGAGGCTGCGCAGCTGTTTCTGGGCATCACCCGCCGGCTGTGGGCCGCAGCGGAGGCATGAGCGCGAAGCCGCGCCAACGGGGCTGAGGGAAAGAAAACCGAAAAAAGACTCCGGCGAGAGGAACTCGCGGAGCGACTCGACGCGGGAAATATGTGGAAAATACAGGGAGGGATCGGTTTTCGCCGACCCCTCCCTGCTGCTATTGCGGCGGTTCAAGGAGCGGTGCTCTTTTTCGGCACGAAAAAGCCGGACGTATCGGCATGCTCCAGCGTCAGCAGCTGCACCTTTCTGTCGATGCCGCCGGCGTAGCCCGTCAGACTGCCGCCGGTGCCCACCACGCGGTGGCAGGGGATGATGATGGAGATCGCGTTGTGGCCTACCGCGCCGCCCACTGCCTGAGCGGACATATGGGCGAGGTCCTGCTGCGCCGCCAGCTGCTGCGCCAGCTGGCCATAGGTGACGGTCTGGCCGTAGGGGATGCGGAGAAGCAGATCCCACACGCGGCGGCGGAACGCGGAGCCTGTGGGGTGCAGCGGCGGCAGGAAGTCCGGCTCCCTGCCGGTGAAGTACATATCCAGCCAGCGTCTGGCCTCCGAAAGAACGGGGGTGTCCTGCTCCGTGTGCTGGATGGGCAGGTCACGGGCGAAGTACTTCTGCCCGTCGAACCATAGGCCGGTGAGCCCCGTCTCATCCGCTGCCAGCAGGATACCGCCCAGCGGGGAATCGTAATGCTGCGTAAACGTCATGGCGTGCTTCTCCTTTGTTTTTTCGGCTGATAGTCCCTCATCTCCGGAATGGCCCCGCCGGCGACCGCCCACAAATACAGGCTGGCCACGCTGCCGTAGGGACTGAAGCGGCGGCGGTATTTTTCGAACAGCCTGCGGTCGATGCTGCGGTGGTGGTAGACCATCCGCAAGCCCCGCAGGATGGCCAGATCGTCATAGCTGAGGATGTCGGGGCGCTGCAGGCAGAACAGAAGGATCATCTCTGCCGTCCATACACCGATGCCCTTCAGGCCGCTCAGGGCGCGGATGGCCTCCGCATCGGGCATGTGCGCCACGGCGTCCAGATCAAAGGCGCCGGTGTGGACCTTTTCGGCGAAGTCCGTGATGTATTCCGCCTTGCGGAAGGTCATGCCCAGCGCTTGCAGCCGGGGGACACCTGCGGCCAGGACGTTCTCGGCGTTCACCCTGCCCAGCGCGTCCTGCATCCGCTGCCAGATGGTGGCCTGGGCCTTGGTGGAGATCTGCTGGCCCACGATATGGTGGACCACGGCGGAAAACAGATCCGTGTCTACCGCGCGGCGGACAGGGCCCACGCGGTCGATGACCTCACCGAGCCGCTTGTCCTTCTGCCGCAGGTAGGAGAGCTCTGTCTCCCCGTAGGTGAAATACATATCCGCCGCCTCCCTGCACGCATGTTACGGTATCCATTATAAATCAGGCGATGGAGTCCGTCAAGAATAGTCGAACAGATTTTCTATATTTTTGATTCTTTCAGGAAAAGTCGGATTTTTTCTGTACCGCAGGGCGGTATTTGTGGTATGCTGAGACTTGGAAAGGCATGCGGGACACGGGCCCGCCGCTGAAAAGAGAAAGGAGCCATCCTCATGACGTACAGCTTTGACGAGATCGTTGGCCGTCGCCACAGCAACGCCCTGAACACCGACGGCTTCCGGGGCTGCATTGTCCACGCGGCGGAATACGCCGGAAATGCATCCGCGCATTGCCTGCGTGACCGGAGAAGAACAAGCGAAAAGCCGCCCAACGGGCGGCTTTTTCCTGCGTACTCACCGGCGGCAGGGGTGAGACTATTTCTACTTTAGCACGATGGAGCGGCCAATGCAAGAGAAAAATGAGGCTTTGCAGCTATTTCTCCGCGATTCCACATTTTGACGGTGAAATCAGGCAAAATATTGACGAATCGAACCATTGACATCACTTTTCGCGGAGCGTAGGATAGGAGCATATTTTTGAAAATGGGAGATGGCGGGATGAAGTACATTTTTGTGACCGGCGGCGTGGTGTCCGGCCTGGGCAAGGGCATCTGCGCGGCGTCGCTGGGACGGCTGCTGAAGCAGTGCGGCCTGCGGGTGCGCAACCAGAAGTTCGACCCCTATTTCAACGTGGACCCGGGCACCATGAGCCCCTATCAGCACGGCGAGGTGTTCGTCACCGACGACGGCGCCGAGACGGATCTGGATCTGGGACACTATGAGCGGTTTGTGGACGAGGCGCTGGACGGCAACGCCTCCGTGTCCTCCGGCAAGGTGTTCTGGGCGGTGCTGAACCGCGAGCGGCAGGGCGGCTATCTGGGGGGCACGGTGCAGATCATCCCCCACATCACCGACGAGATCAAGCGCCGCGTCTACGCCATGGACAACGGAGAGACCGATGTGGTCATCACGGAGATCGGCGGCACGGTGGGCGACATCGAGAGCCAGCCGTTTCTGGAGGCTATCCGGCAGGTGGCGGCGGAAAAGGGACGGGACAATGTGCTGTATATCCACGTGCCGCTGATCGTGTCCATCCCGGGCAGCGGAGAGCTGAAGAGCAAGCCTACCCAGCACTCCGTCAAGGAGCTTCTCAGCGTGGGCATCCAGCCGGACGTGCTGGTGTGCCGCACCGATGGGCCCATCACCGAGGACGTGCGGCGGAAGATCGCCCTGTTCTGCAACGTGGAGGAGGACTGCGTCATCCCCAACGTCACGGCGTCCACGCTGTACGAAGCGCCGCTGCTGCTGGAGAAGGCGGGGCTGTGCCGCGTGGTGTGCCGCAAGCTGGGACTGGGCAGCGGCGTGCCGGATATGGCCCACTGGCAGGCTATGGTAGACAGGATCCACGGTGTCCGCAAGCGGGTGCAGATCGCGCTGGTGGGCAAGTACACGGAGCTGCACGACGCCTATCTCAGCGTGGTGGAGTCTCTGTTCCACGCCGGCACTGCCTGCGACAGCCACGTGGACATCAAATGGGTGGATTCCCAGACCCTGACGCCGGAGAACATCGGCGAGGTGCTGGGGGATTGCAGCGGTATTCTGGTGCCGGGCGGCTTCGGCGACCGCGGCATCGAAGGCATGATCCTGGCGGCGCAGTACGCGCGGGAGAACGGCGTACCCTATTTCGGCATCTGCCTGGGCATGCAGATCGCGGTCATCGAGTTCGCCCGCCACGCCGCAGGCTGGGCCGACGCCCACAGCGCCGAGTTTTCCAGAACCACTGCCCATCCTGTCATCGACCTGATGCCCGATCAGGTGGGCGTCACCGACAAGGGCGGCACCATGCGGCTGGGCAAGTACCCCTGCGTGCTGGCGGAGGGCTCCCGCGCCAGAGAAGCCTACGGCACGGCGGAGATCTGGGAGCGGCACCGCCACCGGTACGAGTGCAGCAACGCGTTCCGGCCGGAGTTGGAGGCGGCGGGCCTGCGCATGGCCGGTACGTCGCCGGATGGGCATCTGGTGGAGATCGTGGAGCTGCCGGAGCACCCGTGGTACGTGGGGTGCCAGTTCCATCCGGAGTTTAAGAGCCGTCCCGACCGACCCCATCCTCTGTTCCAGGGGTTCGTGGCCGCGGCACTGGAACATCAGGAGAAGTAAAAAAGACGGACGCTGCGAAGGCGTCCGTCTCTTTTTACTTCTCGTTGACCCGCAGCTCCAGAACATCGGGGCGGGCGTAGTGGCCTACGCAGTCCAGCTCCATGCGGCTGGCGGGGACCTTCTGCATGTCCAGATCGGCGTAGATGATGGCCTCACGGTCCCACACCGTCTCCGACGCCTCGTGGCCGAAGGGATCGATGAAGCAGCTGCCGCCGCGGCAGGCGATGTCCGGCAGGGCGGCGATCTCCGCTTCGGCACCGGCGGTCCGGGGGTAGTCGCTGCGGCGGAAGATCAGGTCGGCGTTGAGGAAGTAGCAGTGGCCCTCGATGGCGATGTGGCGGATGGTGTTCTGCCACTCGGGATTGTCGTTGGTGTTAGGGGAGATATAGAGGCTGATGCCCTTCTGGTACAGGGCCACACGGGCCAGCGGCATGTAGCTCTCCCAGCAGATCAGGTTGGCCATGGGGCCCCAGGGGGTGTCCATGACGGGGAAATAGTCCCGCTCCGCATCGCCCCAGACCACCCGTTCGCTGCCGGTGGGCTTCAGCTTTCGGTGATTCATGGCGCGGCCATCCGGCGCGATCATCATGTTGGCATTGTACAGCGTGCCGGTGACGGCGTCACGCTCGGAATAGCCCATACTCAGGTAGATGCCCAGCGCGCGGGCCTTGTCCATGAGCTGCCGCAGCTCCGGCCCATCGGCCAGCAGGGAGTTGTCGTAATATTGCTTCCAGTCCTGACGGCCTGCGGCCTTGCGGCTGCCCACGGTGAAGCCGAAGGTCATGCCGAGGGGATAGCCGGGGAGGAACAGCTCGGGGAACACGATGAGCTCCGCCCCGTTCCGGGCGGCCTCGTCGATGAGCGTCAGCGCCTTTTCCAGAGAGCGGGCCTTGTCGAACATGACGGGAGTGGCCTGCACGATGGCGGCGCGGCAGGTATTTTTCAGTTCACGCATGGGGAGACCTCCTTTTATCGCGGCGGGCTCAGGACTTTTCCGGCTCGTCCACCATGCCGCGGGCGTGGAGCACATCATCGGCGGTGAGGGTCATCAGGTCATCGCGGGTGACGCTGTCCAGCTTGGCAAGGCGGTTGTTCTGTGCCACCAGAATATGCTCAAAGATATTCCGGACGCCGCGGGCGTTGCCGAAGCTGTCTCCGGCGGCGCTCTCCTCGGCGATGTAGTCCCGTACCAGCGGCTCCGCCTCCGGCGACAGGACGTAGCCCTTGCCGCAGCGCATCTTGAAGATGGCCATCAGCTCGTCCAGCGAGTAGTCCTCAAACAGCAGGAAACGGTTGAAGCGGGACTCCAGACCGGGGTTGGAGTGGATGAACTTCTCCATCAGGTCGGTGTAGCCCGCCACGATGACCACCAGATCATCGCGGTGGTCCTCCATGGCCTTCAGCAGGGTGTCGATGGCCTCCTGACCGAAGTCGTTTTCACTGCGGCCGTTGAGGGCGTAGGCCTCGTCCACAAACAGCACGCCGCCCATGGCCTTCTCGATGACCTTCTGGGTCTTGAGGGCCGTCTGGCCCACGTAACCGGCCACAAGACCGCTGCGGTCCACCTCCACCAGCTGTCCCTTGGACAGGATGCCCAGACTCCGGTAGATGCGGGCCATCATGCGGGCCATCATGGTCTTGCCGGTGCCGGGATTGCCGGTGAACACCATGTGCAGGGACATGTCGGTGGTGGGCAGATCGTGCTGCTGGCGCAGCTTGTAGACCTGCACCATGTTGATGAGGTTGTGTACCTCCTCCTTCACCACACCCAGTCCGATGTAGCTGTCCAGCTCCGCCAGCAGATCCTCGATCTTCTCCGGCGGCGGCAGCTCCTCCTCGGCGGGCTTTTCGCCGCCGGGCTTGGCGGTGGCGGTAAGGGGCGTCTTTTTCTCCGGCGCAGGGGCGCTGCCGCCATTGAAACTGCTGCCGGTGGGGGCGGGGGACTTGGGCGCACTGCCGGTGACGTTTTCGAAGGGCGTGCCCCAGAAGTCGCTGTTCATGCGCTTCATGTTGTTCTCCGTCATGGAGCGGATCACGTCCAGCTGCTGGAGAATGATCTTGTCTTTCTTGTCCATAGAGTAGACCTCCTCAGTGGGATAGGTGGATATTGCGCATGGCGCGGAACAGCAGACCGGCCACAAAGCCGGTGAGCGTGCCTGTCAGCAGGGATACTGCCAGCAGGAAGGGCAGATAGCCCAGCACCATGGTATTGCCCAGAGTGATGCAGGCGGCGGCCATCTGGCCGATGTTGTGAGCCGCTGCGCCGCCGATGGATACGCCGTAAATGGACAGACCCTTGCAGCGCTTGAGGACGATCATCACCAGCATGGCGGTGAAGCCGCCCAGCAGACTGAACAGCAGCGCCGACAGGTTGCCGGCAAATATGCCGCCCAGCAGACAGCGGGCCGCCAGAATGGTCAGCGCGGGGACGGCGCCCAGCTCGTAGAGGGCGAACACGGTGACGATGTTGGCAAGACCCAGCTTCACGCCGGGCAGCGGCACGATAAGCGTCACGGGGAACAGGTTTTCCAGTGTGCTCAGACCCAGTGCCAATGCCGTCAGCACGGCGCACAGGGCGATGGAACGGGGGTTCAGCTTCACGGCGTACCTCCTAACCCAGCACCGCGTCCACGTCGGACGCGGCGCCCACCAGCGAGATGACCACCTGCGCCGGCAGGCACACGATGGACTGTCCCGCCCGGGAGATAGCCCCGGTGTGGACGCAGTCCTGCCCCGGACAGTCGGAGTCGGCGACATACACGCCGGTGCCGTCCACATGGACGGTGAGGTGATAATTGCCGTCGTCCAGCGGGATGACCAGCTCCTTATCAAGGCTCGTGAGGGGCACGGTGCGGACAGTTTGCCCGTGCTGGGTGATGACGGCGGTAAGCTGTCCTGCGCCGGTCTTGGGCGCGTAGAACAGCAGTGCCGTGACCACGGTCAGGGCGATGACGGCGGCGGCCACCAGCGCGTCCAGCGGCTTAGGCCGCAGGCTGGGCGATGATGGGTTGGAAGTCATAGGCGCAGCCCTCCGGTTTTGTGATGGCGTCCGACAGACCGGGGGTGTACAGCAGACGGCCGTCGGCGGTGATGAGGATCAGCTCAAAGCCGCCGTGGGCGCGCCAGAAGGACACGGCCTCCTGTTCACCCATGACGTACAGGGCGGTGGAATAGGCGTCCGCCGCCGTGCCGTCGTCGGAGATAACGGTGACGGACAGCAGATCGCTGTCGGCGGGACGGCCGGTACGGGGGTCGATGATGTGCTGATACACAGTGCCGTCCTCCGCCACGTAGTAGCGCTGGTAGCCGCCTGAGGTGACGGCGAAGCAGTCGGTAAGAGCCACGGTGGCGGCATAGCCGCTGGAGGCGGGGTCCTGAATGCCCACGTTCCACGCGGAGCCGTCGGGCTTGGCACCGCAGACGTAGACGTTGCCGCCCAGTGACACCACGGCGGAGGTGACGCCGTGGGCCTGCAGGATGTCCGCCACCTGCTGAGAGGCGTAGCCCTTGGCGATGCCGCCCAGATCCACGGCGCAGCCCGCATCCAGCGAGACGATGCTGCCGTCCATATGGACGTGCTCGCTGCCCACCAGCGGCAGCAGGGCGTCGATCTCCTCCTGGGAGGGGACATGGGGCGCGTCGGAGGTGATGCCCCACAGGGATACCAGCGGGGCCACGGTCATATCGAAGGCACCGCCGGTCTCATCGGACAGGGCCAGCGCCCGTTCCAGAAGCTCCCGCGTCTCCTTCTGCACCGTCACGGTCTCACCGGCGTTGAGGCGGCTGACGTCGCTGGCGGCGATGGTGCGGGAGAGGGTGGACTCCAGCCGGTTGATCTCGCGGGACGCGGCGGCCAGCGCCTCCTCCGCGCTGTCGCCGTAGGCGGAGAGGGTCATGTAGGTGTCCATGGCGAACAGGGACACCTCCTGGGCCTTCGGTGCGCCGCAGGCGGTGAGGGACAGTGCCGTCAGACAGGCCAGCAGCAGGCAGGTAAGGCGTTTCACAGCTCCCGCCGCCCTTCCAGCGCCCGCATCAGCGTGGCGTCGTCGGCGAATTCCAGATGACCGCCCACGGGGATGCCGTAGGCCAGCCGCGTGACCTTTACGCCGAAGGGCTTCAGCAGCCGCGCGATATACAGGGCCGTGGCCTCGCCCTCGGTGTCGGGATTGGTGGCCATGATGACCTCGGTGATGCCGCCCTGGGCCACGCGGTCCAGCAGGGAACGGATGTGCAGATCGTCGGGGCCCACATGGTTCATGGGGGACAGCACGCCGTGGAGCACGTGGTAGCGGCCACGGTACTCGCGGCTGCGCTCAATGGCGATGACATCCCGGGGGTCGGCTACCACGCAGATGGTGGCATCGTCCCGCTTGGCGTCGGCACAGATGGGGCACAGCCCGCCGGCGGTGAGATTCTGGCAGATGGGGCACAGGGTGACGCTGCGCTTGGCGTCGGTGATGGCATCGGCGAAGGCCTGGGCCTCCTCGGCGGGCAGGCTCAGGACGTGGAAAGCCAGACGCTGGGCGGATTTGTAGCCCACGCCGGGCAGCTTGGCAAACTGTTCCACCAGCTTTTCCAGCGGTGCGGGGAAGTATTCCATGGTGTCAACCTCTCAATGCGGCGATGGTAGCGGGGATGTCGGCGGACTTATACACGGAGGAACCGGCCACCAGCACGTTGGCGCCGGCGGCGATGCAGAGCTTGCAGGTCTGGGCGTCCACGCCGCCGTCCACCTCCAGCTCGCAGGCGGGGTTCAGAGCGTCGATATAGCCCCGGACGGTCTGGACCTTGGGCATCATGTCGGCCATGAACTTCTGGCCGCCGAAGCCCGGCTCCACCGTCATCACCAGGATCAGCTCCACCTTGTCGATGAAGGGCAGCACGGCGCTGGCAGGGGTTCTGGGCTTGATGACCACGCCGGCCTTTTTGCCCTTGGCGTGGATCTTGTCGATGGCGGCGTGGATGTTCTCCTCGGTGTCCGCCTCCACGTGACAGGTGATGAGGTCGCCGCCGGCATCGCAGAACTGTTCTGCGTAGCGGATGGGGCGGTCGATCATCAGGTGGACGTCCAGCGGCAGGGTGGTGGTGGGGCGAATGGACTTCACCACGGGGATGCCGATGGAGATGTTGGGCACGAACAGACCGTCCATCACGTCCACGTGGACGTAATCGGCGGTGGAGATGGCCTCGATATCGCGGCCCAGATGGGCAAAATCGGCGGAGAGGATAGACGGAGCGACTTTTATCATACGGAGACTCCTTTCGGCGGCACCGGCAGAGCCGGCGCGGCATAGTATAAGTCGTGCAGGGCGCCGCGGCGCAGCCTGAAAGCGCAGCCGGTTTCGCCCGCGGACGGGGTGCTCTGCCGTTTCCTCCTCTGGGGGACCGGCCCGGTGGGACCGGCCCTCCGGAGGAGGGCGATACAAATTCATACCATTATACCACGGCGGGCGGGGAGTTGGCAAGAACGCGATGCCCGCGGCGAAAATTTGTCCATTCTGTGAATTTTACATAAAAGCCCTTTACCTTTGCGGAGTTTTCCTGTAAAATAGCGCTTTGAAATGACACAAGAGCAGGGGGACGGACTTCCGTATGAATTTTCTGCAGAGAATCGGCAACGCACTGTCGCGCTTTATGTACGGACGCAACGGCGCAGATCAGCTGGGCCTGACCACCATCTGGGCGGCCCTGCTGCTGGATGTGGCCAACATGTTCATCAAACAGCAGACAGTGCATCTGGTCATCAGCTTTTTGTCCACGGTGCTGCTGGTCATCGCCGTGTACCGCATGTTCTCCCGGAGCCTGCAGAAGCGGCGGGCAGAGAACACCCGCTTTCTGGAGAAGGTGTGGTGGCCCATCAAGCGCCGCGCCGCCGGAAATAAGCAGCAGCGGATGGATAAGGAGCACAAGTACTTCACCTGCCCCAAGTGCGGCACGGTGTGCCGCGTGCCCAAGGGCAAGGGCAAGATCGTCATCACGTGTCCCAAGTGCGGCGGCGAGATCCACGGGAAAAGCTGAACAAACAACGAAAGACCGCCCCTCCGGCCATGCCGGAGGGGCGGTTTTTTCGTTGTCTCACAATACCTTGCTGAGGAAGTCCTGCAGGCGGGGATCCTTGGGGCGGTCGAAAAGCTCCTCGGGGACGCCCTCCTCCAGAATTTTGCCGTCGGCCATGAACACCACGCGGTCGGCCACCTCCCGGGCGAAGCCCATCTCGTGGGTGACGACGGCCATGGTCATGCCCTCCTTGGCAAGATCCCGCATCAGGTCCAGCACCTCACCCACCATCTCGGGGTCCAGGGCGGAGGTGGGCTCGTCGAACAGCATGACCTCAGGATCCATGGCCAGAGCGCGGACGATGGCGATCCGCTGCTTTTGGCCGCCGGAGAGCATATTGGGGAACTCGTTGGCCTTGTCGGCAAGGCCAATGCGTTCCAGCAGGGCCATGGCCTGCTCCTTGGCGGCGGCGGCAGTCTTTTTCTTCAGGGTCACGGGGGCCATGGTGATGTTCTGCAGCACCGTCTTGTGGGGAAACAGGTTGAAGTGCTGGAACACCATGCCCATCTTCTGACGGTGCAGGTCGATGTTCACAGACTTGCCCGCCAGATCCGCGCCGTCGAAGAAGATGGCGCCGGAGGTAGGCTCCTCCAGCAGATTCAGACTCCGCAGCAGCGTGGATTTGCCGGAGCCGGAGGGGCCGATGATGGCCACCACCTCGCCCTTGTGGATGTCCAGATTGCAGTCGTTCAGGGCGTGGACAGCGCCGTGATTGTACTCCTTTACCAGATGCTGGACGGAGATCAGGACCTTACTGCTTGTCGCCACGGCGCATCCTCCTTTCGATGGCCTCAATGCCCTTGGAGGCCGGATAATTGATGCAGAAATACACCAGCGCCGCCAGGGTGTAGGGCGCCAGAGAGATGCCGGTGGAGCCGGCGATGGTCTTGGCGGCGAACATGATCTCCGCCATGCCCAGCATGGAGCAGATGGAGCTCTCCTTCACCATGGTCACCAGCTCGTTGGCCAGTGCGGGCAGCACGTTCTTGATGGCCTGAGGCAGCACCACCAGGCGCATGGCCTGCCAGCTGCTGAGACCCAGAGAGCGGGCGGCCTCGGTCTGCCCCTTGTCCACCGCCAGGATGCCGGCGCGGAAGATCTCCGCCACGTAAGCAGAGCTGTTCAGGGCCAGCGCCACCACGCCGGGGACGAACCGGCTGATATCTACGAAGCCGAACAGGCTGAGGCGGGGCAGGGAGATGGCATAGAACAGGCCAAAGTAGATGATGGACAGCTGCACCAGCATGGGGGTGGAGCGGAATACGGCGATATACGCACCGGACAGCCATTTCACGGGCTTGACCTTGCTCAGGCGCATCAGAGCCAGCAGCAGGGCGGGGATCACCGCCAGCAGCACGGACACCACCGCCAGCAGCAGCGTGTACTCGATGCCGCGGACGAAGGCCACGCCGTACTTGGGCAGGAAGGAGAAATTGAAGAAGTCGGAGGGGCGCATATCCGTGAACAGGCTGCTCCACCACATACGCGGTCAGTCCTTTCTGTAAATAATGGTCGGAGACGCGCGAAAGTGCAAAGTCGCGGACGGCTTTGCACTACGCGCACAATTTTGGAAGGAGTTAATCGGCAGAGACTTCCACGGCCACACTGGCCAGAGCGTCAGCATCGGCGATGAAGGTCTCGATCTTGTTCTCGGAGGCCATCTTGGCCAGCGCGGCGTTGATGCCGTCCAGCAGGCCCTTGGGGTCGCCCTTGGCCACGGCGATGCAGTAAGGCTCGGCGGTGGGCAGCTCGGAGGAGGCGCTGCAGATGACCAGGTCGGGGTTGGCGTCAGCGTACTGCTGGGCCACGCCGCCGTCCACCAGAATGGCGTCCACCTTGTCATACACCAGCTCGTTCACCAGATCCAGCACGGATTCCAGAGAGACGGCGTTGACGCCCTCAATGTCGTTGACCATGTCCAGCTTGGTGGTGGCGGCCTGTGCGCCCATGGCCTTGCCGTTGAAGTCGGCCAGCGTCTTGTACTGGTCAGCCTTGTCGGCCTTCACCAGAATGGCGGGAGGGGTATCGCTGTAATAGCCGGTGGAGAAGTCGGCGTTCTCCAGACGGTCGGGAGTGGCCTCCATGGCGGACAGGACCATGTCGAAGTCGCCCTTGTCCAGAGAGGTCAGCAGGTTGTTGAAGCTCATGTTCTCCACCTGCAGGGTCAGACCCAGCTCGTCGGCCACGTACTGGGCCACGGAGATGTCGATGCCGCCGTAGACCATGTTGCCGCTCTCGTCGGGATACATGAACTCAAAGGGGGCATAGTCGGCGGAGACGCCCACCACCAGGGTGGTCTTGGCCGCAGGCTGGTCGTCGCCGGTATTGGCGTCGTTGTTGCCGTTGGCATTGCTGTCGTTCTGCTTGCCGCAGGCCATCAGGCTCATGGCCATGACCAGCGCCAGCAGCATGGCAATCATCTTTTTCATGGGATGTACTTCCTTTCTTCTTTCTTATGGCTCCGGTATGCCGGAATATTGATGATGCAGCAGGAGGTGCTCCTCCTGACAGTGGCTATCATACGCCTGCGGTGTATAAATGTCAAGCGCTAAATGAATAAAATTTCAATTGGACGTGCGGTTTTGTAAAAATCGTACAGGTATTGAGAAAAGTTAAGGTGGATTCACGACGGAATGACGGAAAAATGACGTGTATAATTGGATAAATATGCAAATATACCGCATATAAGGAAAGGACAGACCGGCGCGGGCCGGTCTGTCCTTTCGGAGAAACATGAAGAAGGTTCGATATGATCAGCCGCTGATGATGCGGCCGGCGTACAGATACGTATTGGCGTAGTAGCTCTCGTACAGGGAGCTGATGACGACGCCGCGGCTGGTGCTGGCGTGGATGAACTGCCCGCCGCCCAGATAGATACCCACGTGGCCGATGCCGCGTCCGCTGGTGTTGAAGAACACCAGGTCGCCGGGGGCCCGCTCCGCCGTGGTAACGGGGGTACACAGGGCGTACTGGCCGGTGGCGCCGTGGGGCAGGGAGATGCCGAACTGGGCAAACACCTTCATGGTGAAGCCGGAGCAGTCGATGCCGCTGTAGCTGGTGCCGCCGTAGCGGTACGGCGTGCCCAGATAGGTGTAGCTGAAGGCGATGATGTCCTCCACCAGCGTGCTGGTGGCGTAGGTGCCCTCGTAATCGGCGTAGTGTACCGGCTCGCAGTACTGGGCCATGACGTAGCCGGTGGAGCTGCCGTAGCTCACCTTGTACCAGTCGTCATTCTCCACATCGATGAGGTGGGCCACCTTGCCGGCCCAGATGGTCCGCAGGGCGGCGGCGTCCTGATCGGGCTCGGCCCGCAGGGTGATGTAGTTCTCACAGGTGGTCAGCACGCCGTCGTACTCCGCCAGGAAGTTCTGCTTCTGCAGCTCCTCCGTCTCGCGGATCAGGGCCTGAGCGGCCAGCTCCGTCAGGGACAGGGAGCTTTCGCTTTCCTCCAGCGCGCCGGACTCCTGGGCCAGGCGCAGCCCGTCGGCAGCCTGAAGGGCAGTGGCACTGCCGGCGGCCACACCGCTGGCGGCCAGAGTCTCCACGGCTGCGCTGTATTCATAAGGTGTGACCAGAGTGGTCTCGCTGTCGTTCTTCGTCTCCGCACCGGATGCCACGACGCCGCCGGACAGCATCATGACGGCGGACATGCCGAACGCGGCCAATTGTTTCAGATACATGGGTATTACCTGCCGTTCGTGTCATAGATTTCCATGGGGACTATCCCCCAACGCATCCTATCATACCACACTGCTTTCAAAAAAGCTACACAAAAATTACAAAATGGCAACAAAATTTTCAGAATAGTAATAATTTGGGGAAAACTTGCACGAAGCGCATAGTTGGTGATATAATATCTGCAAAAAATGCGGAGGTGGCGTGTATGGAACCGTTGCAGTACGAGGTGAGGGGCTATCTGCGGGAGCCGTTCCGGCTGTTCCATCTGGCGGACGGACGGCGGGAGCGCATCGAATACCACTATCATACGTTTCATAAGATCATCATTCTGCTGGCAGGGAAGGCGGGCTACGCCATCGAGGGCGAGCGGTACGATCTGAGCCCCGGGGACTTCGTGCTGGTGGGCCGCGGCAGCATTCACCGGCCGGAGGTGGCGGAGGACGCCTTCTACGAGCGAATGATCCTGTATATCGCGCCGCAGTATCTGGCATCGCTGGGCACGGAGGACTGCGACCTGGAGGAGTGCTTCCGGCAGGCCCAGGACTCCTTCCGCTACGTGTACCGCGACGAGGGAGGCAGCCGCGTGCGTCAGCTGTTCGAGACGCTGGCCCGGACGGTGCGGCAGGGGGGGTACGGCGCGGCCCTGCTGGAGCGGGCTCAGTTTCTGGAGCTGATGGTGGAGGTGAACCGCGTGTGCCGCGGCGGTCATCAGGTGCAGGCGGCCTCCGGCGACAGCAAGGTGGTGGCGCTGCTGCAATACCTGAACCTGCACCTGACGGAGGAGCTGACCATCGACCAGCTGTCGGAGCGGTTCTACGTCAGCAAGTACCACATGATGCGGCGGTTTCGGCGGGAGACGGGCTATTCCATCCACGGCTATGTGACGGAGAAACGGCTGCTGCTGGCCCAGCGGCTGCTGGCCCAGGGGGCCTCGCCATCGGAGGTGGGGGCACAGGTAGGGTATCAGGACTACTCCACATTCTCCCGTGCCTACAAGAAGCAGTTTGGCCGCGGCCCATCGGCGGATGTGGTTCACGAGAGCACGATTTGCATGGAACTGGGCAAGAATTGCGATTTACAATGAGAAAAATGCCCGTATAATAAGTGCAGTAACATCCTGTTTGGAGTATCTTAGGAGGAGAGCTATGAAGAAATTCCTGAAAAATTACTGGTTTATCCTGTGCATGCTGACGGGTATCGTGGGAGGCTGCCTGGTGGGCGCCTTCGCGCCGGCTTTCGGCGGCAAGATCAAGTTTCTGGGTACGCTGTTCATCAACATGATGTTCTGCGTGGTGGTGCCCATGGTGTTCTGCTCCATCGCCTCCGCCATCGCCAATATGAAAAGCGTCAAGCGCGCCGGCAAGATCATGGGCGTCACCGTTGCCTCGTTTCTGGTGACAGCCGCCATCGCCGGTGTCCTGATGTACATCGTGTGCCGCATCTTCCCGCTGGTGGACGGTCAGTACACCATCGTGGAGGGCGAGGTCGGCGAGGCCCTGGGCTTCGGCGACATGATCGTGAACTTCTTTACCAAGCCGGATTTCATGGAGCTGCTGAGCCGTAAGGCCATCCTGCCGCTGATCGTGGCGGCGGTGCTGTTCGGCTTCGGCGTCCAGATGAACGGCGGGCCCGAGACCAGAACCGCCCAATTTCTGGAGGATGTCACGGGCTGCATCATGAAGACCGTGAAGCTCATCACCTACTACGCGCCCATCGGCTTCTTCGGCTTCTTCGCCGACCTGGTGGCCACCTATGGACCCGAGCTGATGAAGGATTACAGCCGTACCCTCATCATTTACTACGTCATGAGCTTTGCCTACATGTTCATCTTCTTCCCCATCTACGCCCGCTTCGGCGGCGGCAAGGGCGGCGCAAAGATCATGTTCTCCAAGCTGTTCCGCCCGGCGGCGGTGTCCTTCGGCACCTGCTCGTCTGTGGCCTGCATCCCCACCAACATGGAGGTGGCGGAGGAGACCGGCATCAGCAAGGATGTCAGCGAGATCGTACTGCCCATGGGCGCCACCATGCACATGGACGGCTCGGCCATGTCCGCCATCATCAAGGTGGCATTCCTGTTCGGAGTGTTCGGCCTGGATTTCTCCACGGATAAGGCCATCCTGGCCATCATCGTGGCGGTGTTCTCCTCTGTGGCCATGAGCGGCATTCCTGGCGGCGGCGGCACTGGCGAGCTGGTGGTCTGCACCATCTTCTTCCCTGACCAGCTGGCTGTCGCCTATCCCATCGCACTGGCCATCGGCAATCTGGTGGACCCTCCCGCCACCATGGTCAACGCTGCCGGCGACTATGTGGTGTCCTTCATCGTCTCCCGCTACGTGGACGGCAAGGACTGGCTGCAGAAGAAGCTGCACGGCAAGACCGAGAACTGATCCTATATCCAGCGCCGCTGTCGGCGGAGCGTCCGTTCGGACGCTCCGCCTTCTGTTTTGCCGAGAAAAAAATAATTGTGGGCGGAGGTTTACTTTCACGGATTAAAATGGTACAATGTGAAACAACAAACAGGCCCGTGGGCCCGAGGAAAAGAGGAGAAGCAAGACATGGTAAGAGCAGCCAAGTCCAAGATCGCAAAAAAGGAGAAGAGCGACCGGCTCTATCAGGCGATCCTGACGCTGGAAACGGAGGAGGAGTGCTACAACTTCTTCCAGGACCTGTGTACGATCTCGGAGCTGCGCAGCATGGAGCAGCGCTATGAGGTGGCGTCCCTGCTGAACGACGGCATGATCTATAACGACATTCTGGAAAAGACCGGTGCGTCCAGCGCCACCATCAGCCGCGTCAACCGCTCGCTGATCTACGGAAACGGCGGGTACGAGAGCGTGCTGGAGAAGATGAAGGAGAAAGAGGGCAAATGAGCTGCTACGAGGCATTGGCCTCCTCCTACGATGCGCTGACGGAGGATGTGGGCTACGAAAAGCGGGCGGACTTTCTGGAAAAGCTGTTCCGCCGCAGCCGCATCCCCGTGAAGGTGGTGCTGGATCTGGCCTGCGGCACCGGCACCATGACGTGGCTGCTGACGGGGCGCGGGTATGAGCTTATCGGTGTGGACGGCTCCGAGGAGATGCTGGCTGCGGCCATGAGCAAGGGCGGCACCGTACAGGGCGTGCCGCCCATTTTCCTGCATCAGTCCATGCCGCAGCTGGATCTGTACGGCACCGTGGATGCCGCCATCTGCTGTCTGGACAGCCTGAACTATCTCACTGACCCCGCCGACGTGCGCCGCACGTTCCGGCGGCTGCACCTGTTCGTGGCTCCGGGAGGCGTGCTGGTGTTCGACGTGAATACCGTAGCCAAGCTGGCGGCACTGGACGGACAGGTGTTCCTGGACGAGACGGAGGATACCTACTGCGTGTGGCGCGCCGAGTATCACAAGGGACTCTGTACCTATTACATGGATCTGTTCCGGCGTCGCGGAGACAAGGCCTGGGATCGGCGGGAGGAGCTGCACCGCGAGCGGGCCTACACTGTGGAGGAGCTGACGGCGTGGCTCACCGAGGCAGGCTTCGGCGACATCCGTGTCTACGGCGACGCCAAGCTGCGCCGTCCGCGGGAGGACGAGCAGCGGGTGTACTTCTGCTGCGTACGAAACTGAGCAAGAGAGGTTGACATAATATGAAAGACAAGATCGTGCGGGCTATCTCCGACGATGGCATGGTGCAGGCGGCGGCCATTTACAGCCGGAACCTGACGGAGCGGGCACGGCAGATCCATAAGACGCTGCCGGCGGCCACGGCGGCGCTGGGCCGCACGCTGGCGGCCGCGTCCATGATGGGCGACGCTCTGAAGGGACAAGGAGCCAGCCTGACCCTTCAGATCAAGGGCGGCGGCCCGCTGGGGACCGTGCTGGCCGTCAGCGATCACGAGGGGAATGTCCGCGGCTACGTGACGAACCCCCAGGTGGACCTGCCTCTGCGGCCGGACGGCAAGCTGGACGTGGGCGGCGCCGTGGGCCATGAGGGCACGCTGACCGTCATCAAGGACCTGCACATGAAGGAGCCCTACGTGGGCACCATCGACCTGCTGGGCGGCGAGATCGCCGAGGACGTGGCGGGTTACTTCGTGGAGTCGGAGCAGATCCCCACCGCCTGCGGTCTGGGCGTGCTGGTGGACCGCGACCAGAGCGTGAAGTCCGCCGGAGGCTACCTTATCCAGCTGATGCCCGGGGCCACAGAGGACACAATTGTCAAGGTGGAGGGCGGCATCATGGCCGCCGGCCCGGTGTCGGCGCTGCTGGAGCAGGACCCCGATCCCGAGCACCTGCTGCGGGCAGTGATGAGCGACTTCGATTTGAAAATTCTGGAGACACAGCCGGTGAGCTACAAGTGCTACTGCAGCCGCGAGAGGGTGGAACGGGCGCTGATCTCTCTGGGCCGTCAGGAGCTGGAGGACATGATCCGCCAGCAGGGCGGCTGCCAGCTGAGCTGCCAGTTCTGCGACACGGTGTACGATTTCTCCAAGGAGGAGCTGGAGCAGTTGCTGGCGTCCCTGCAAGAAAAAAAGTAAGTTTTTGCAAAAATGTTATTGACAGATGCGGATGGTTTTAGTATAATAGCCCATGTCGTTCGGCGAGAGCGGCAGGTACGGGAGCATAGCTCAGCTGGTTAGAGCACCTGCCTTACAAGCAGGGGGTCACTGGTTCGAGTCCAGTTGTTCCCACCATCCACATGGCCAAGTAGTTCAGTTGGTTAGAACGCCAGCCTGTCACGCTGGAGGTCGAGGGTTCGAGCCCCTTCTTGGTCGCCATATGCCTCTGTAGCTCAGTTGGTAGAGCAGCGGACTGAAAATCCGCGTGTCGTTGGTTCGACTCCGACCGGAGGCACCAGGGTGCCGCAGCAGCGGCGCCGTTTGCGGGCGTAGCTCATCTGGTAGAGCGCGACCTTGCCAAGGTCGAGGTAGCGAGTTCGAGCCTCGTCGCCCGCTCCAAAAAGAATACCCCATCCGACAGGATGGGGTATTCTTTTTGGAATGTGCCGCAGCACCGGAGAACTCGCTGCCTCGACCTGCGCGAAGCGCGTCAAATCAAGAGGTGAGGCAGGGCTCCTGCGAATGGCGACAGCCATTCGTGGGATGCCGGGAAGCGAGTTCGAGCCTCGTCGCCCGCTCCAAAAAAACGACCACCCTTTGGGTGGTCGTTTTTTTTGGAGCGGCGATTTTGCTGCGCAAAATCGGTCGCCTGCGGGCGGGTGATTGAACGCGAGTGGGGAAACCCGCAAAGGTTTCCCCCTCACACTCCCCCTTCCTTGCGATATGCGAGGGTGCGAACAACAAAACCTGTGGGTAATCACATAAATCACCACCCAAATGGGTGGTGATTTTTTCGTGTGCTCCTCGGCGCTCACCGTCGTGTCAGCCGGCTCCCAGCCGCTGCCGCGGCCGGCAGTCAGGACACTTCCTCGAAACCGCCTCGCTTCTTCCGCCGCAGGCGGCGCTTCGGCGCTTTCCTCGTCGGAGAGGGCTTCCTGACAGACAGGACACACGCTGGCGACCTGCGCCAATGGTGCACCCAATGTGGTGCCTGTGGCGTTCAAGGACGTGACGGCCAAAGGCAAGCTGGTTGTCGGTGATGTGTTTCTGGACACCACGCCGGAGAAGGTCATCGTCACCACCCCCGGCGCGGACAACAAGAAGGGGCTTTGAGGCCATAAGCGGGTGTAAAAACACCCGCTTATAAATTTCATAGTGACTTGAAAGTGCCTGCATATCCCACTATAATAAAGAAGACACAGGAGGTGTGGATATGTACCAGAGAAAGCTGGAAAAGGGCGCTTCCGTGGTGCTGATCCTGCAGAGCATCTGCCAGTGGGCGGGTGTGTTTTATAAAGACGCGGGTGAAACATCCATGATACAGTGTCAGAAATGCGACCATCACTGAAAAAGAAAGGAGCAACCACAATGACCTACAACTTTGACGAGATCATCGACCGCCGCCACACCAATGCACTGAATACCGACGGCTTCCGGGGCTATATCTTCCATGCCGGCCCGGAGAAGGTGTTCCCCTACAAGGATGAGGAGTTCGTCCGCATGTGGGTGGCTGACATGGAGTTCGGCGTGGCCCCGGAGATTCTGGACGCTCTCCGCGGCCGTATCGACCGCCGCATCTTCGGCTATACCGGCCTGTATAACGATGAATATTACAATGCTTTCTCCAAATGGTGCAGAAACCACTACGATTGGAGCTTCCCCGAAGAGCAGCTGTGCGTGACGCCGGGCATCATTCCCGCCCTGTACCAGCTGACGGAGACACTGTGTACCAGGGATGAAAAGGTGCTGGTGAACACCCCAGCCTACGGCTACTTTGTCCACGCGGCGGAGTACGCCGGTGTGGGTGTGCTGACCTCCCCACTCCATAAAAAGGCCGACGGCACCTTTGAGATGGACTTCGAGGACTTTGAGAAGAAGTGCGCCGATCCCGCCTGCAAGCTGGTATTCTGGTGCAATCCCCAGAACCCCACCGGCCGCATGTGGACGGAGGAGGAGCTGCGCCGGGCCGGTGAGATCATGCGGAAGTATAACCTCTGGGTGGTGTCCGACGAGATCCACTGCGATCTGATCCGCTGCGGCCGCCGCCATATCCCTATGGCCAGGGTGATGGAGGACTATCCCAAGCTCATCACCTGTATGGCTCCCAGCAAGACCTTCAATCTGGCAGGCCTGGCCTTCTCCAATATCATCATCCGCGACGCGGCGCTGCGGGCGCGGTTCAAGGAGCGGGACAAGCTGTTCGGCGCGGTGAACCCCATGTCCCTGACGGCGGCCAAGGCGGCCTATGAGCTGGGCGGCGCGTGGCACGAGGCGCTGAAGGAATATCTGGATGGAAACTTCACCTTTGTGAAGGAGTTCCTGACCCGTGAGCTGCCGGAGGCGGTGATGTACATCCCGGAGGCTACCTATCTGGCATGGGTCGATCTGGGCAAATGCCTGCCGGAGGACACGGACCTGCCGGACTTCTTCGCCAACAGGGCGGGCGTGCTGCTGGAGGGCGGCAACGGCCTGTTCGTGGGCAACGCCGCCGGTTACGTGCGACTGAATCTGGCCATGCCCCGCAGCATCATCGAGACCGGACTGACCCGCATGGTGGAGGCCATCCGCAAGGAACGGGAGTAAATCAGAAATCGTATGCAAACCATTAGAAAACATCTCCCCGGCATGGCGGTGTGCCTTGCCATCGCCGTGCCCTCGTGGCTGCTGGGCAAGCTGGTACCGGTCATCGGCGGTCCGGTGTTCTCCATCGTCATCGGCATGGTTATCGCCCTGCTCTGGACGCCCGGCGCAGCCTGCAAGCCGGGCGTGGGCTTCACCTCAAAGAAAATTCTCCAGACCGCCGTGGTGCTGCTGGGCTTCGGCCTGAATCTGAACGTGGTGCTGCAAACCGGAAAGCAGTCCCTGCCCATCATCATCTGCACCATCGCCACGTCGCTGCTGGTGGCCTTTGCCCTTCACAAGCTGCTGCATATCGACGGCAATATCAGCACCCTCATCGGCGTAGGCTCCTCCATCTGCGGCGGCAGCGCCATCGCCGCCACCGCGCCGGTGATCCACGCCGACGACGAGGAGGTGGCGCAGGCCATCTCGGTCATCTTCTTTTTCAATGTACTGGCGGCGCTGCTGTTCCCGCTGCTGGGACAGGCCATCGGGTTTGATACTGCCTCCGGCGAGTCCTTCGGCATCTTCGCCGGTACGGCGGTGAACGATACCTCCTCCGTCACGGCGGCGGCCTCCACGTGGGACAGCATGTGGGAGCTGGGCAGCCAGACGCTGGACAAGGCGGTGACCGTCAAGCTGACCCGCACGCTGGCCATCATCCCCATCACACTGGTGCTGTCGCTGATGCAGGCGAAGAAGGCGGGAACGGGGCAGGGCGGCTTCCGGCTGAAGAACGCGTTCCCCCTATTTATCCTGTGGTTCGTCTGCGCGTCGGTAGTCACCACCATCTGCACGTCCCTGGGCGTACCGTCAGCGGTGTTTCAGCCGCTGAAGGAGCTGAGCAAGTTCTTCATCATCATGGCTATGGCGGCCATCGGACTGAACAGCAACGTGGTCAAGCTGGTAAAGAGCGGGGGAAAACCTCTGCTGTTGGGAGCCTGCTGCTGGGCGGGCATCACCGCCGTCAGTCTGCTGATGCAGCGTGTGATGGGGCTGTGGTAATGAAAAGAACTCCGTTTTTCGAACATTCTTGCCGAAAAGCGGAGTTCTTCTCATCTGCAAAGCCTTGATATGGCAAGGCTTTTTTCTTTTACTGCTTGTGAGTATGCACAGCAGTGAGGTTCGGCCCTCGCCGCGATGTACCAACAGAATCTGGCGGGCAGGGATGGGGTCTGTATCGAGCGCGAAAAAGCCCTCCTGTGCCAGAAGGCTCTGTGCGAACAGGGATGGCAGAATGCCGATGGCCAGCGATTTGAATCTGGGCCCGGCCACAAACACGTCACGAAAAGAGGCAAGCTCAGTCACGGACAAGTCCTCCACATCTGTCAGCGGAGAAACTGCCGGCACTACGTCCGCCTGCTCTGCGCGGAGCATCTGGATCGTCTCATGTGTGGAGCTGCCCTGCACCTGAGGCGTCACATTGGGATGCATCTCCCGGAACTGTCCCAGCTTCGGCAGCAGGAAATGGTACAGCGGCGTCTCCGCAGCGCCGATGATCGGCGTACCTGCTTCAAAAGCGGCCAGCCGCTTCAGCTCGCGTTCGCCGTTGGACAGAGATTTGAAAGCGCTGTCCACATGGGAAAAAAGCGCCGTGCCTTCCACGGTGAGCCGTACGCCGCGGGAAACGCGGGTAAACAACTTGTAGCCAAGAGACTCCTCCAGCCGGTGGATGGAGCGGGTTACGGCGGGCTGGGACAGGCACAGCAGCCTCGGCGGCCTTTGTGACATTGCCGGTCTGTGCCACCGTACAAAAGGCGCGGTAATATTCCAGATTGAAGGATTCCATGGGCAACTCCCTTGTGAAAGGAAGGAGAATATGCTGACTCGTGACCACGCCCTGCTTTTTCATCTGTTGTTAGGTATTGCACTTTTTGCCTATATGCAGTATAATTGAGCGATAAAAATGGCTTAATTCAAACGTTTTTTCGGGTGGGAAGCAGCAATATGCCAGATCGATGAACTTGCATATTGCTGCATGCCATAGCGGCAGAAAGACATGGCGCGGATTCACTATACTTTTGAACACAACCAACATGCCCGACAGAAGCATACTTTGGCATCCGTTGGACAAAAAACACAGGAGCGGAAAATGGATAAACGACTTTTGTTGGCCAGCCCGCATATGTCGGGTGAGGGCTATGAACTGGAGTACATTAACGACGCATTTCGGAAGAACTGGATCGCGCCGCTGGGCGAGAATGTTAACGAATTTGAAAAAGCGATGGGTACCTACATGGGCAAGGGCTATCCTGTCGCTCTGTCTGCCGGCACGGCGGCGCTGCATCTGGCGATGATCCTCGCGGGCGTGAAGCGCGGCGATGCGGTGTTCTGCCAGAGCCTGACCTTCTCCGCTTCGGCCAACCCTGTCGTCTACTGCGGCGCGAAGCCGGTGTTCATTGACTCCGAGCGGGAGACGTGGAACATGGATCCCGCTGCTCTTCGCCATGCCTTTGAACTATACGGTGTGCCCAAGGCGGTGGTCGCGGTGCATCTGTATGGCAACCCAGCCAAGCTGGATGAAATCATCGCCATCTGCCATGAGCACAACGTTCCCCTGATTGAGGATGCCGCCGAGGCGCTGGGTTCTACATACAACGGCCAGAAGTGCGGCACCTTTGGCGACTTTGGCGCGCTTTCCTTCAACGGCAATAAAATTATCACCACCTCCGGCGGCGGTATGCTGCTGTGCCAGACGGAAGAGGAAGCCAAGCATGCCCTGAAGCTGGCAACGCAGGCCCGCGAAAACGCGCCGTGGTACCAGCACGAGGAAATCGGCTACAACTACCGCATGAGCAATATCTCCGCCGGTATAGGCCGCGGCCAGATGAAGGTGCTGCCGCTGCGCGTGGAGCAGAAGCGGGCTATCTTTGCCCGCTACTCCGAAAATCTGAAAGACCTGCCGCTGACCATGCAGCCGAAGCTGGACTGCGCGGAATCGAACCGCTGGCTGTCTGTCGCTTTGCTGGACGAAGGCTGCGGCGTGACGCCCGGCGAGATGCTGGCAAAGCTGAACGAGGCTGGCATTGAGGGACGCTACCTCTGGAAGCCCATGCATTTGCAGCCGGTCTTTGCGGATTACCCCTTTGTCCGCGTCAGCGAAAAGACGGTGTGCGACGATCTGTTTGCCCGCGGCGTGTGCCTGCCCAGCGACACGAAAATGAGCATGGACGACGTTGACCGCGTGTGTGAGGTCATCCGGGGGATGTTCTGATGCGGCACAAGGCGGGGTTTTATGAAAAATACATCAAGCGCCTGCTGGACATCGTGCTGTCCGGGTGCGCGCTGATCGTCCTGTCGCCGCTGCTGCTGGTGACGGCGATATTGGTGCGCGTGAAGCTGGGCAGTCCTGTGATCTTCTGCCAGGAGCGTCCGGGAAGGGATGAGAAAATTTTCAAACTCCATAAGTTCCGCAGTATGAGCGATGCACGGGATGAAAACGGCAACCTGCTGCCAGACGAAATCCGGTTAGGGAAGTTTGGCCGCAATTTGAGAGCAACAAGCCTGGATGAGCTGCCGGAGCTGTGGGATATTTTCCGCGGCAAGATGAGCATCGTGGGGCCGAGACCGCTGCTGGTTGAATACTTACTCTATTACACAGCGGATGAGCGCCATAGGCACGATGTGCGACCGGGACTCACAGGTCTGGCTCAAATAAACGGAAGAAACACGTTGACGTGGGAGCAGAAATTTGCATATGACTTGGAGTATGTGCAGCATATCAGTTTTATTGCGGATTTACGCATTCTACTGGGGACAGTTGGCAAGGTGCTCAACAGGTCGGGAGTGCAGGTCAACACCCAAAGTAGTGAGGGAAATCTCGCACGGATTAGAAGTTGTGTTGGAGAAAAAGTGGAGTGATTTATCATGAACATTCTAATTCTTAGCTGCGGAACGAGAAATAAAGTTGTTCAATATTTCAAAGATGCGGTCGGCCCTTCTGGCAAAGTTATTGTGACCGATTGCAGCCCGTATGCACCTGCGCTTTATGATGCAGATTCTTTCTATATCGTCCCTCGAATGACCGCACCTGGTTATGTCGATGAGATATTAACGATTTGCAAAAGTGAGCACATCGATGGTGTTTTATCTCTGATTGATCCGGAACTGTCGCTTTTGGCTCAACACAAAGAAGCGTTTGAAGCTATTGGCACAACGGTTGTAGGTTCCTCCTACGAGTTGTGTGAAATGGCCCTTGACAAATGGGCAATGTATAACTGGCTGACAGAGCATGGCTACCACTGCGCGAAAACCTATGTACAATTCTCGGCGTTTGAACAGGCGTTGGCTGATGGCGAGGTTGCATTTCCGGTTTTTGTAAAGCCACGCTTTGGCAGCGCGAGTCTGCACATCTCCAAGGCGGAGGATATGGAAACGGCAGCCTTCCTCTTTCAGCACCAGCCGGACATGATCATTCAGGAGTTTCTGAATGGGCAGGAAATCGGCGCGGATGTTTACACAGATATGCTTTCCGGGCATGTTGTTGCCGCCTTTACGAAGAACAAATTGGTGATGCGGGCCGGAGAGACGGATAAGGCGATCTCCTTTAAGGACGAACAGCTGTTTGCACTGATTTTGCGTTTTGTTGAAGAAAGCGGGTATCGTGCGCAGATCGATATGGATATCTTCAAAATCGGGGATGCGTATTATATTTCCGAGGTCAATCCGCGCTTTGGAGGCGGTTATCCGCACGCCTATGAATGCGGCGTAAAAACGCCGCAGATGATCGTGAATAACCTGAGCGGGCAGCAAAATGTCCCCTCCGTGGGGAAATATAGAAGCGATGTTGTTATGATGAAGTACAACGAGCTAAAAACACTTGCGTTGGACGAGAGACGATGAAAAAGCGAATTGCAATACTGGCCAATCACAGCGGCGGCCTTTACGATTTCCGCAAGGACTTGATCTCAGAACTGAAAAAACACGCGAATGTTACGGTTGCTGTCCCACATAACGATCGCTGGGAGGAACTTCATAAGTTGGTGGACGAGGTGATTGAACTTCCCGTTGACCGCCGAGGAATGAACCCCATCCATGACAGCAAACTCTTCCGGCAGTACAGGGCCATGCTGAAAGAGGTCAAGCCGGATTTGGTTCTGACATACACCATCAAGCCCAATATCTACGGCGGCTTAGCCTGTCGGATGGCGCACATCCCCTATGCCGTGAACATCACGGGACTTGGCAGCGCCATCGAAAACGGCGGCTGGCTCAAGAAGTTTGTGCTGGCGCTCTACAAACCGGCGTTGCAGGGCGCAAGGGGCGTGTTCTTTGAGAATGCGGGGAACCGAGATACCCTCGCTGCCACCGGCGTTGTGCCGAAGGGGCGCGACGTGGTGCTGAGCGGCGCGGGCGTCAATTTAGAAGATTATCCCTATCAGCCCTACCCGCAGGAGGGGCCGGTACGGTTTCTTTTTGTGGGTCGCGTCATGCGCGAAAAGGGTGTGGACGAGCTGTTTGCCGCCGCAAAGCGAATGAAGCAGGAATACGGCGACGGCGTAGAGTTTCATATCGTCGGCTCATTTGAAGAGGAATATAAGCCCCTCATGGATAAATTGGAGCAGGCTGGCGTGGTCAAGTATCACGGCTATCAGTCGGATATGAAGCGCTTTTACGCCATGGCGAGCTGCGTCGTGCTGCCATCGTACCATGAGGGCATGTCCAATGTTCTATTGGAGGGCGCCGCCACTGGCCGTGCCCTCATCACCAGCGATATCCCCGGCTGCCGAGAGGCGGTGGAGGACGGTGTCAGCGGATATCTGTGCCCGACAAAGGATGCAGACGCGCTTTGCGACGCGATGCGGCGTTTTGCAGAGCTGCCGGAGAATCGGCAGGCTGAAATGGGTCGCCGCGGTCGGACGCGGATGGAGCAAAAATTCAGTAAAACCGCCGTTGTGGCGGAGACGATCAAACACTTGGAGATCTGAAATGCGAGAGTTAGTCATCCTCATGCTCATAACGGCTGCACTGGCGTGGTGTGCGGATCATGTTACGATGGGACCGATGAACCATGCCCAACGGCACAGACTGGTTTTCTGCACCCTGCTGATCATTATCCTGCTGGCAGGCTTTGCGGGACTGCGGACACAGTGCAATGATACGGAGGCGTATCGTTATGCTTATGAGCTGATCACAGAAGGCTCGTGGAAAATGACAGACAAGAGTGTAGGCGCGAACCCGCTCTTTAACTGGATCAATTACCAGTTGAAAATTTGCGGTGTATCCACACAGAATTTTCTGATGTTCTGGGCTTTCCTGACGGTTGCCTGCTATTTTATTTTTGTGCACAGATATTCTGCAGATTATCCGCTGACGGTTTTCCTGCTGTTTACCACCGGCTGTTATACGTTTGTTTTCGCGGGTATCAAGCAGGCCGCCGCCGTCGGTATTGCAGTCATTGCAGTAACGTTTGCGCTTAAAAGGAAGTGGTTTTTCTTTATAGCGGGCGTCCTGATCGCGTCGCTGATCCACCCTTATTCGCTGATGTATCTGCTGGTGCCGTTCATGGAGTTTCGTCCGTGGACAAAGAGGACCTACTGGATGCTGGCATTTTCCCTTGCGGCGGGATTTCTCCTCCGCCCGCTGCTTGGCATGGTCGTCAATATCACAACACGATTGGGAGAGGAATACACGATTTCTGAGTTTACAGGCGAGGGCGTTAATATTTTCCGTGTACTTGTCTGCAATGTGCCGCTGGTGCTGTCGTATATTTACCGCAAGAAGTTGTTCACAGACAGCTCTGAAACGGAGAACCTCATGGTGAACCTGACCATGCTCAATGGCGCCATTATGTTTGTGGGCCTGTTCGGTACGGCAAATTATTTTGCGCGGCTGGCAAACTATTTCCTGATTTTTCAGTCGCTGTCGCTCCCGTGGATGTTAAAGAAGATCGGCGGCAGAGACGGGAGAATATTGAAAATTTTGATGGTAGCGGGTTATCTTGTGTATTTCTGTTATGAAAATGCGATCAATCGGCCATTTGACCAGGATTTTGCGAGACTGAGCTTGTCAGAATACTTAAACTTGGCAGGGAGATAAATGATGACTCCAATTCGCGTTTTACAAGTTGTCACCCACATGGAGCGCGGCGGCCTGGAATCCACGCTCATGAATTATTACCGCCACATTGACCGGGAAAGGGTGCAGTTCGATTTTCTGGTACACCGCCAGGAGCGAGCGGCGTTTGACGATGAAATCGAATCCCTTGGTGGAAAGCTCTATCGTTTGCCCCGGCTGGTGCCTTGGAGCGAAGGCTATTTAGCTGCTCTGAATCACTTTTTTGATGAACACCCGGAATACAAAATTGTTCATGTACATCAGGACTGCCTTAGTTCGGTAATCCTGAGGGCCGCTGCACAGCATAATATTCCGGTCCGCATCGCCCACAGCCATAATGCAAACCAAGACAAGAATCTGAAATATCCCATCAAGCTATGGTATAAGCGGAGCATCCCTAAATATACTACTAATTTATTTGCTTGTGGGAAGGATGCAGGTGATTGGATGTTTGGAGGAGCACCGTATCAGATTATCAACAATGCCATCGATGCTACTGCCTATTCGTTTAATCCGAAAAAACGTATAGAAATGCGCCATCAGTTAGGTTTGGCAGATAAGTTGATTATTGGCCATGTTGGCAGATTCAATCCGCAGAAGAACCATCCATTTCTGCTCGACATCTTTGCCGCACTGCTGAGAAAAGAGCCGAACGCAGTCCTTTTGCTGGTTGGTGGCGGTGAAGATATGCTGAAGATACAGGCTAAAGCACACGCGCTGGGCATTGCAGAGCATGTACGTTTTCTCGGTGTCCGCAGCGATGTCGCAGATTTGATGCAGGCAATGGACGTGTTTGTGTTTCCGTCGCTGTACGAGGGGCTTGGAATTGTGCTGATTGAAGCACAGGCCGCCGGATTGCCGTGCGTCGTTTCCGACACGATCCCGAGGGAGGCATATTTGACAGACCTTGTTACCGCCGAGAAGTTATCTTCTTCGGTTGAGGCTTGGGCGGAGAAAATCCTTGCGAAGCGAGCCATCCCCCGCATCGACCGTCGAGCGGAAATCGCCGCGCATGACTTCGATATCACTACAGAAGCAGTAAAACTACAGGAGTTCTACATCAACGCTTATGAACAGAATTGCTGAGCCTATCCTCACGATCTTCACCCCTACCTACAACCGCGCACACACCCTGCCGCGCACCTATGAAAGTCTTTGCCGCCAGAATTGCAAGAACTTCATCTGGCTGATCGTAGACGACGGCTCTGCCGACAACACCGCGGAACTAGTGCGTGATTGGCAGAGCCGCGACAACGGATTTGAGATTCAGTATATCTACAAGGAAAATGGCGGCATGCACACGGCTCACAATGCGGCCTACGCCAATATCCACACGGAACTGAACACCTGCATCGATTCCGACGACATGCTGGCAGTTGGCGCGGTGGAGAAGATCCTGCGCAAATGGGCCGAGGTCAAGGACAAGGGCTATGCCGGCATCGTTGGTCTGGATGCCGACTTTGAAGGAAAAATTATCGGCAAGGATTTCCCTGCTGCTGTGACAGAAACAACGCTCTCCGGTTACTATGCTGCGGGCGGCACCGGCGACAAGAAGCTGGTCTACCGCACGGGTATCATCAATGCATATCCGGAGTACCCCGTGTTTGAAGGCGAAAAATATGTCAGTCTGGCCTATAAATATCTATTGATAGACCAAGACTACAAACTGGCCGTGCTGAATGAGGTGCTTTGCAATGTAGAATACCAGCCCGATGGTTCCAGCAATAACATGTTGCGGCAGTATCTCAAAAATCCGCAGGGTTTTGCTTTCTGGCGCGTGGTGAAGATGCAGCATCCGGAGTCCTTTAAGCGCTTGCTGCTGGACTGTATCCACTACTGCTCCAGCAGCCAGATCGCGGGAAAGCGGAACTATATCAAAGAATCGCCCCGCAAACTGCTGACGGTGCTGTGTACACCGGCTGGGTGGGCGCTGACGGGGTATATCAGGAGAAAGGCTCGATGAAACCATCCGTTCTCATCTTCTCCCAGGCCATGGAGCTTGGGGGCGTGGAGCGCAGCCTGCTGGGGCTGCTGGATTCTATCGACTATGACCGCTATGACGTTGACCTCTTTCTGATGCGGCACAGCGGCGAGCTGATGCCATATCTGAATCCCAAGGCGAAACTTCTGCCGGAGATTCCGCAGTATGCGTCGCTGGCCGTGCCGATGGCGTCGCTTATCAGAAGCGGTCAATTCGGCGTACTTTGTGGGCGGCTGCAAGGAAAGCTTGCGGCGCGGCGTTTTGACAAGCAGCATCCCGACGACAAGCCCTCCGTTACAGCGCTGACGTATAGCCACAAGTACACGCTGCGCTCTATGCCGCAGATTTCCGACAAAACCTATGATCTTGCCATCAGCTTCCTGACGCCGCACTACTTTGCACGGGAACGGGCGAGGGCAAAGAAATACGCAGCATGGATCCACACGGACTATGCAGCGCTGTCCTTCGACCGCTCGGCGGAGATTGCCATGTGGGAGGGTTATGATGCCATTTGCGGCGTGTCGGAGCAAGTGACTACTGCATTCGATACAGAGTTTCCTGAACTCTCGCATTTGACAGGAACAGTGGAGAATATTCTTCCCCAAAATCTGATCGAACGCCAATCCAATAATCCGCAGGGCGAAATGCAAAAAGAAAAACCGTTTAAGTTATTGTCTGTTGGTCGCTTTTCAGAACAGAAAAATTTCGACAACGTGCCGGACATCTGCCGCCGTCTGGTGGCGGACGGCCTTGACGTAACGTGGTATCTCATCGGCTATGGCGGTGACGAGCCGCTGATCCGCCAGAAGATCGACGAGGCCGGGATGCAGGATCGCGTCATCATCCTCGGCAAGAAAGACAACCCCTACCCCTATATGCGCGCCTGCGGCCTGTATGTGCAGCCCTCCCGCTATGAGGGCAAGGCCGTCACCGTGCGGGAGGCGCAGCTACTCGGAAAGCCCGTCGTCATCACGGACTACGCCACCTCCGGCAGCCAGCTGGAGGACGGGGTGGACGGCGTGATCGTTCCCATGGATAACGCAGGCTGCGCCGCCGGAATCGCCGCGCTGCTGCGCGACCCTGCCCGGATGCAGCAGCTGTCGGAGAACTGCGAAAAGAGAGATTATACGAACAGCGCGGAGGTCGAGAAGATCTATGCGCTGATGGAGGGGTGACCCATGATCCCGAAAATCATCCATTACTGCTGGTTTGGCCGCGGCGAAAAGCCGGAGCTTGCCAAGAAGTGCATCGCCAGCTGGAAGAAGTTCTGCCCGGATTTTGAGATCCGCGAGTGGAACGAGGACAACTGCGATTACCTCGCCATGCCCTTCATGGCGGAGGCGTATGCCGCGAAAAAATACGCCTTCGTGTCCGACGTTATGCGCCTTGTCGTGCTGGAGCAGTACGGCGGCGTGTATTTCGACACCGATGTGGAGGTTGTGCGGGACATTTCGCCATTGCTGAATGACGAGGGATTTATTGGATTTGAAAATAACCGGTTTGTCAACAGCGGGCAGGTTATGGCGGCCGTGCCGCATCAGCCCATTGTGCAGGCCATGATCGATGAATACAAAAAGCTGCACTATATGCAGCCAGATAGCAGCGTTATGCCGGTAGGGTGTCCGCGCCTGAACAGCGATGTGTTGGAACGCTTTGGACTTATCCGTAATGGGCAGGAACAGATCGTCGCAGGTATCCATGTCTATCCGGATGATTACTTCAACCCTATGGACAGTACAACTGGGAAACTGGCGAAAACAGAGAATACATACTCGATCCACTGGTATTCGATGAGCTGGCTGCCGAAACGCACACAGATGAAGGCAAAGTTGGGGCGCGTGTGGCGGAGAATGCGGGGAGCAAGTGGGAAATAATATGAAAAAAGCACTGTTATTGGATACCTCGATCGGTACAAGCAATGTTGGCGATGATATCATTATGGAGTGTGTGGAGAAGGAACTCGCTCCAATTTTAGCCAATATGTTTGTATTCCGCCTGCCCACACATGTTCCGGCCTTTCACAGCTATGCTATCTGGAAAGATTCCTTTGCCGTTCAAAATTATGCGGCCTGTGATTATAAATTTATCGGCGGCAGCAATATTCTGGCGAAAGACATGCGAACGCATTATCCGCAATGGAATGTAAACATTTTCAACTGCAAACCGTTGTCGGGTTCTGTCTGCATTGGAGTGGGTGCAGGTGCCGGAGAACATACCGATGCTTACACAACGCATCTATACCGCAAGATACTCAGCCATTCTTATTATCACAGCGTTCGTGATGAGCGCAGCAAGCACTATGTGGAAGATGTTCTTGGATTAAAGGCAATCAACACCGGCTGCGTGACCATGTGGGCACTGACACCTGATTTTTGCGCACAGATCCCGGCCAAAAAAGCGGACAATGTAGTTTTCACTTTGACTGCAAGAGTGCAGGAAGACCTATGCGATCAGATGTTGATTGATACACTTAAACGGGAATACAATCATGTTTCCTTCTGGATACAGGGCGATAAAGATGAAGCGTATTTCCGAACACTGTCAAATACGGATGATATTGAAATCATTCCGCCGCACAAAGCGGCTTATGAGGCCGTTCTCCTGCGAGACAATATCGAGTATGTGGGCACGCGTCTGCACGGCGGTATTTACGCACTGCGGCACAAAAAGAGAGCAATCATCATTTCGATAGATGAGCGTGCACGAAACATCAGCGCGGACACAGGCCTAATAACTATTGAAAAAGACATGCTGAATGGATTGCCTTCACTGATAAACAGTGAATTTGAGACCAAACTGAATATTCCATTTGAGGAGATCACACATTGGAAAGAACAATTTGAGGGATAATAAGTGGAAACGATTTGGATAAAGAATATAGAAGTTGATGGACGTTGTGTTACATATCATCTTGATATATCAACAGGCTTAGCTTGTTATTTTAACGATAAACGCGAAATGTTCGTGGAGTTTGGATTTGATATTTCTGCCATCCCCAAAAGTGTTTTAGCAGTTCCAATACTTTCTAATATCATGCAATTTGCGTGGCTATTTGACTGCCTTGTTTGGATTGAATCAGTTGATAAGCAGTTTTATGAGTGCCTGCCACGAATCAAGAGAAGCTTCCAGGAAATGTACCGGAACTATAGCTTCGGCGGTTCTCTAATTGCCGCAAAAGTTATAGACAATGAACACTCTGTAAAAAAGGAGAGCGCTCTTTTGTTTACCGGAGGTGTTGATGCAACAACTACCTTTTTGCGGATAAGAGATACACATCCAATTTTGATAGATACATTTGGATGGTGTAACGATAGAGACGACGAGAGCTGTGTATTCAAAGCAGACATATCTGCAATCAATAGATTTGCAGAAGAACACTGTGTGCAAGCGGAATACATTAAATCTAACTTTGCAACTTTTATTAAGCCGGAAAAGGTAAATAAAGTTCTGAATAGGAAACTCCATAACTCATGGTGGTTCGGATTTCAACATTCTCTTGCATTTTTGGGAGTGGCTTCCATTGTGGCATTCTACTATCATATTAGGACAATATATATTGGTAGTTCATACACTTTCGGCCAAGCGGTTAATTGTGTATCAGACCCCAGAATTGATCGTGAATTTGCGGTAGCATCATGTAATGTTATCCATGACGCTTACGAATTGAGTAGACAGCAAAAGATTAGAGTAATTGTCGATGCAAAGAAAGAAGCTGATGTACAAGTAAATCTCAGAGTTTGCTCATTCAAAGAAGAAAACTGTAATCAATGCGAAAAATGCTTTCGTACAATGATAGAGATCGTTGCGGAAGGCGGTAACGTAAATGATTTTGGTTTTCATATTGAGGGAAGCTTTTGCGAAGCATTGAAAGCGTTCCTCAAAAATAATGTCAAGGAAATTGATAATGATCACCTTGTCTTTTGGAAGGATGCTATTGCACGAATGTCTGAGAATTACAACAAGTTACTCGATAAAGACACTGCAGATTTTTTAGTTACTTTCGACTTTGAAAAAGAAAAAAAGCATGGCCTTTGGCGCTACTACCGTCAAAACTTTTTCTCAATTGTCAAAAGAAAGCTGAGGAGCATTATTAGAAGAGGATAACTATGGATACATCCCGCACGTCAAATTCACTGAAAAACATGGTATTTGGCATAGGAAGCCAAATGCTCAGCATCTTAATGGGCTTTTTTACCCGTTGGATGTTTATTGCTCTGTTAGGGAAAGAATACCTTGGCGTATCGGGATTATTTACCAATGTGCTCTCACTGCTGTCTCTTGCCAATCTGGGCTTTGATACGGCCATCATTTACAGCCTGTATAAGCCGCTTGCAGAAGGCGACATGGTTACCGTAAAGGGATATATGTGCGTATACAAACGCGTATACGCCATAGTGGGCGTAACGGTTCTTACGTTTGGCTGCGTCCTGATGCCGTTCTTGCCGTATCTGATCAACGGCGAGGCCGCGATCTCGGAGGACATAAATATTATTTATGTCCTCTTCCTACTGCAATCTGCAAGCTCATACTTTTTCTCCTACAAGCAGTCTCTTCTGACAGCCAGCCAACAGAACCGGATCAATTCCATATACCATTCGATTTTTATGGTATTGCGGAATCTGGGAGAAATGGTGGTTCTGTTTTCCTCCCGTGCATATATTCCAACGTTGATCTGCATTATCGCTTTTCAGCTTGCCGAAAATGCATGGATCGCAAGAGTAACGGATAAAAAGTTTCCGTTCCTGACAGATGCAAGTGCTGGGAAAATCTCTCCTGAGCAAAAGAAGGCGCTGAAGGATAATGTGAAATCGCTGTTCCTTTATAAAATCAGCGGGACGATTACCAGCAGCACGGACAATATCCTGATTTCAAAGTTTCAGGGACTGGCTTCGGTTGGCCTTTATTCCAACTATGTTTACATTGTAGATGTGATTCGGACGTTCCTGAGTTACATTTTTTATTCGATGACGGCCAGCATTGGCAATTATAACGCTACAGAGAGCAAAGAAGCGAACGAAAAAATGTTCTATAATCTCTTTTTTGCATCTTTTTGGCTATATGGTTTTACCGGAATTTGCCTGAGGGTGTTGCTGAATCCATTTATTGCACTATGGATCGGAGCAGACTATTTGCTCCCGAACTGGACTGTTTTTATTATCATCGTCAATTACTATACTGCTGGTGTCCAGTATGCATCTACTACATATCGAGAGGTTACAGGCCTATTTAAGGTAGGAAAGTACCGACCGCTCATTGCTGCCATAATCAATTTGGCGGTTTCTATTATTCTGGCCTATCCACTGGGCATTTCCGGCATCTTACTTGGCACTATTATTAGCAGGCTGTGTGTTTATTTCTGGTATGACCCGTACATTATCCATAAGACGCTGTTTAGACGGAAGTTGAAACACTACTTTGCAACTTATATACTCTACGGAATGTCAACTCTTGGCGCAGGGGTACTTTGCCTTGCGATTAGCAATAATATTCCTATTCAGAATCGGGGGCTTGCCTTTTTGGCGGATATAATTCTGTGCGCAGTACTCCCGAACGCACTCTTCCTCTTCCTATTTAGGCGGCGTGAAGAATTCCGGATTATTATAAGATACATAAAGACTATCAGCCTCAAAATTGCCCATAGGAGTTGACCACGATGCGCTGCAGTATCCATCTATTAGTTACTCGCTTGTTGGCAAAGATGAAGAGGATATCTATCATCAAAAAAGATTGCTCGAAGATTTTGTCCGAAAAAACGGTATGACGAACATCAAGCATTTTGCCGGTGACGGTTACACGGGGAACAACTTTGCTGGGGTTAGATAGCGATACTTTTTACATCTACCATGTTGCGGCGGTCATGGTTGACAACTTGCGTCGGCTCCTGCTCGGTATCAACCTGTCCGACAAAGCTATAATGGATTTCGATTTTCCGGGTGTTGGTTTCCCGGTCTAATTCATGTATCAAAATACGGTCGATAAACTCATGGACGTTTTCATAGGTCAATTCCTGTATGTCGCTGTATTTCCCGACAATCTGAATAAACCTTGATATATCCCTTTTTCGCTCGGTAACGGTTGCGATCTGCTGTTGTAACTCGTCTATCCTTGCGGCAAGGGATTTCTTTTCGTCCTCATAGCCGGAAGTTAGAAACACAAACCGTTCATCTGTCAGTCTGCCTAATGCGTTGTCCTCATACAGCTTGCGGAAAAGCGTGTCAAGTTCGGTCATACGCGCCTGTGCTTTGAAAAGTTCCTTTTGCTGCTGCGCTAATGCCTTTCTCGCTTCCATGTCGCCGTACTCGGTAGCTTTACAGATAAAGTCCTGTTCGTGTTCCTTAACATACCGCAAAACCCGCCGCATATCTTCCAGCACTAAATCAAGAAGTACGTTTTTGCGGATATAATGAGAGGTACACTCGCTGCCTGTCCTTGCCCTGTTGCGCCATGCGCCGCAAGAATAGGAAAACTTGCGCGGCTCGATATTTACGCCCTGTTGGTAATACATCTTATGTCTGCAACCAGCGCAAAACAGCAAGCCGGAAAAAATATCAATCTCCGCTGCTTTTGTCGGGCGGTGGCGGGTAGCAATCCGCTTTTGCGCAAGTTCAAAGGTTTCCTCGTCAACAAGCGGCTCATGGGTGTTTGGGAAGAAATAGCGTTGTTCTTCTTCGTTCTTCCGGGTCTTTTTCGACTTGTAGGATACCTTGTGAGTTTTCGCGGTTATGGTATGCCCTAAATATTCCTGCCTTGCTAATATGTCATAGAGCGTTTTGTCCGGCCAAGTATAGGGGGCGATCATTGCCCGCTGATACCGCGCCTGTCCTGTACGCTGATAGCGCAACGCTCCAATCGTCAAGACTTTGTTTTCCGCAAGCCATTTTTGGATTTCGCACATACGCACGCCGCTAACAAACATAGCGAAAACCTGTTTGACAATCGGCGCGGTTTCCGGGTCGGGTATAAGGTGGTGGCGGTTGTTCGGGTCTGGGATATAGCCGTATGGATATTCCCCGTTGACGCGCTCGCCTTTTTGCGCCTGTGCCTGTTTAACTGCGCGGATTTTCTTGCTTGTGTCGCGGGCGTAAAACTCGTTAAACCAGTTCCGCAAGGGGGTAAACTCGTTATCCTCCCGCGCTGTGTCAACTCCGTCGTTGATCGCGATATAGCGTACTCCGTTTTCGGGAAATACAATCTCTATGAGTTCGCCCGTTTTCAGATAGTTTCTGCCAAGACGGGAAAGGTCTTTGGTAATGACCGTCGCCACTCGTCCGGCTTCCACTTCCTGCAACATCGCTTGCAGCCCCTCGCGCTCAAAACTCACGCCGGAAAATCCGTCGTCCACAAAAAACTTTGTGTTCAAAAAATGGTGTTCGTCCGCATAGCGTTGAAGTATCATTTTTTGGTGCTGTATGCTTCCGCTTTCTCCGGCTTGCATATCCTCTTGACTTAAACGGCAGTAAAGGGCGGTGATTTTATTCGACTGTAACATTAGTCCTCCTTTCCGACAGCCGAATAAACAGGTATAATGTGTTGCTATCATTATACCATATCCCGCCGCCTAATGCACTACTCGGACGCTAAAAATCCCGGATTTCCGGGCTTTTTCTGCAAATCCTTTACAATGAGTTTCTCAATCTTTTTATGGATTGTATCGGTTGCCTTTTCACTCGGCAACGCTTGAACAAGATAGGTGATTTTCCCTATTTTGCGTTCGGTTGTAATTGTCTGTTTTTTATCCATTAGAAAAACCTCCTTTTCCTGTATGGATAAACTATATTCGTCAAAAGGCAAAAACGGGCGGTTGTTAGCTGCAACCTCACGGGAGTTTCACCCCGGCCCATGCTTATGGGTGCGCCGCGCAATACTTTGAGGGTGTTCAACGCGGGAGTATCATTGTGCCGCCTTGTATGTCGTCGCCCACAAGCTGCTAAACCTGTTTTACGGCGCGGTAGTTCTCGCTCGGCTTTTCCCCTATGGGGAAAAGCTGTCATGGCGTACCCGCCGACTGGCTCGGTACAGACGGAATGTACCCGTTTGCCTGTTATGCTGCGCACCAAAGGCCGCTTTCTTTGTCAAAGAACAATAGGCTTTGTCGGCCTGCAAAAGCACATCAACAGCGGATATGCTTTTGCGGAACGACAAATAGCCCATAACGGGAAGCGTGGAAAGGGGACACGCTCCCCGCATGGGCTAAAAGATTATCCTACATGAAAAGCAAGGGTGCGGGTAATAAGGCGCACTTGCAGCCTGTTACGCATTTCCTCGTCCACATAGGAATAGGTATTGCCCGCGTCGTCTTTCAGCGTGCGGGTACAAAGTTTCGCTATGTAACCCTCGTAGTGCTTCAAGATCGCGCACATGGCGGTTGTGTCGCCGTTTGCCGCTGCGGAAATGACAGGGAACGGCAACAGATTTTCAGACTTCCTAACGGTATTCATCATCTGCTTTTCCCTCCAAATACTGTTTGATTTTCGCAAGCGCGGATTTCCTGTGCCGGAAAACCGTCGTGCGTACAACATTCAGCAGTTCGCCAATTTCCGCGTCGCTCATATCCAAGAAGTAGGACAAAAGGATAATGTCGCGTTTCCTTTCGGGCAAAGCGTTAAGGGCTTCGGCAAGCAGTTCATTTTTGACGAGTACATCAAAGCCGGACACTTG